>Ga0304728_1001359_pt1 | contig 17444 bp, 15 predicted proteins | sample C_130625_MF_Meta_FD_190476 | JGI IMG/M metagenome (GOLD analysis project Ga0304728, IMG submission 190476) | Freshwater microbial communities from Lake Croche, Canada to study carbon cycling - C_130625_MF_MetaG (v2) (version 2) | ecosystem: Environmental > Aquatic > Freshwater > Lake | place... | reverse complement strand
ACCCGCACCATGTATGGTCACAATCCGCCAAATTTCCAACAAAATCTACAACCCGGTGTATGGTAACATCACATATTTAATAAAATTGCCAAAAAATTATATTAAATCACAGCATAATTGGTCACGCCAATTTTATATTTATTATAGGTGCGGGATAAACCCCGCACCCGGACTCAAATGGATTTCACTGTAAAATCTATTTTGCTCTTGTATTCATCAGTATTTTTATAAGTTTCATAACCACGAGCTTCCATCCGACATTTTATTTTTTTGTGTCGAACCAAAACGGAAACAACTTCCCATGGACGAATATTCGCAACCTCGCCAATTTTCATAATGTCAAATTCTATATTTTCGTAAAGGTTGCATATTTCTTCGTCTTTTGATGAATCAAAATAATTCTTTATTTTCCGTTTACTCAATTCTTTCGTAGGAAGAACCAACATTATATTTTCCATCCCAATATTTTCAATTAAAGGCTTCTGTTCTGCCACACCAACCCCCGGGGGATCAATTGATAAACGAAAACCAATCAAATCAAAAATTCCTTTCTTCGTCCGTTCAATGTATTTTGAACTCTCTACCATCTTCTTAATACATTCCTTGAACATATCAACGGTCAACTTCTTTTCCAATATATACTCTTTCTCTTCGCGCTTAAATCTTACCCAGATATCCATCGAAGATACTTTACATGAATCATCTCCAACATATTCTAACGTATTTTCAAACCATTTCGCAACCTTATCATACTTCTCGCACTCATTGTTTATTATATCATTTGTTAATAATGACATCATTTCAATCAACTCTATATTCATCTGTTTCAATATATTCGATGATATATTTATATTTCGACGCATTTCATTCGACCTTTCTTGCAACCCTTTTACGAGGTTGCACAATAATACATCTCTATCTTTATATTTTTTTAATTCTCCGTCATCTTTATCGACTTTAGAATTCAAACTATGAAATTCGTTGCAAATTGACCACAATAAACGCAATGTATTTTTGGGAAATTTATTCTCCAATAAACGATTCACGAAAAATATACATTTTGGACCAACATCACTCATTATCCATTTATACATGATAGGAAAACGATTCCAACCATATATATCAGTATCTAATGATATTAACCATGCGTATTGCATCGCATCATTACGTAATAAATCCATCTCGATCTTATCTATCTCCTTCTTACTCACATTCACTGTATACTTTTTTAAATCTACCAAAACATTGAAATCGTCAAAAAATAAATGAAAATCTCCCTTATGTGCCTGTTTCGCCATATTCGCAACCTTAAACCCCGAAAAATCTTTGAATGTTTCCGTCAAATCGAAAAATTCGTCTTCCCCATCCGTCCCTTTTTCTTTCATAGACTTCTGTTTTGTAGTCGCAAATACTTGCTGAAATACATCTCGATTCATTTGATTCTGATGGTCCTTTTCTTTCAATAATAAATCATATTTTTCCCTATATTTTTCCACTTCTTCGCGGATTTTTTTTTCGGTAGATGACTCATTATACTCCGCATCTTTAATTAATTGTTCTATACGACATTCCATTTTTGAAACTTGACATTCATACATTTTCTTCACCACTTCTTCGACTTTTTTACACGCCTCTTTCTCTATCATAACCGACATTTCCAATTTCGATATTTCTTCCCGCTTTTTTTCTTCTATTTTTTCATAAATTTCTTCTTGTGTCAGTTTTAATGCAGCTTTCTTACTCTCATCCAAACACATTATTCCCATATTTATTATAAAATAATTCTCTTCTGGAGTAAACTGCGTCAAATCTGGCAATTCTTTCTCCTCTGGTAAAGATAAATGCGCAACCCTTAATGTCATAACCTATATATGACATTAATTTTATATGTTTACTCGATTATTATTATATATCCAATAAATTTATGTTAGAATCTTCTATTGGCTTCTGAGGATGCAACTGTCTTGTCAAATAATCTATTGTCATATTTTTACTCGCCACTTCTTTTTCTAATTTTGCAATTACAAACCGTTGACTATATATCACCTCTTTCGCCTTCTCGCATTCCACATAATAATTCGCACGATTTTGGTTCATCGTTTCCAACCATTTTTGATGCGTTTTGGTCTTTATATGTGTTGAAAATGCCGACGACTTTTTGAATATATTCTCTTTCCTGCTTCCACATGGACATATAATACCATTTCGGAAAGCCGACGAGGTTGGCACATTGTCATGATATTTACCATCATCATTCATATTGGGTGAATATATCTCTGGTTCTAATGTTAATTCCATTACATAAAAATATAAATAAATATTTTTATATTCTTTTCGCAACCTTACAAATCATATTGCTGGTCAGATACCTGTATTTTACTATTTGTTTCCTCACTCATAAAAAAAGAAAGAGTCTTTAAAATCACATATATGAATGTCGTGGAATTTATCACAATGACTTTTTGCAAATTATGCGAAAATTTACCATTTATAAGCTTCGCCAGTTCTATTGCAGTAGGCATATCAAGTGCATGAGAAAGAGGAAAATCTTTACAATCGAAAATCCATATCCAAGGTTGCTTATTTTCACCTAAAACTAAATCATAATGTTTTATAACACCCTCCTTCTCCAAACTTTCTGCCTTCGCGGGAGAAGTGTAAAATATCGCATTTCCATTTACTTCTCTCACTTTTGATAAAGAATGACTCGATGGATTTTCCCTACACATTGGACATATATGTTCTTTAATTTCTGGTTGAGATGACATTATACTTTTATTGGTAATAATTTCTATATTGATTTGACGCATTATGTTTTTTCTTTTTTACACTTTGCGATATTTTTTTCATTTTTTCCAAGCTATTTTCATTTATCAATGAAAATTGTTTATTTATTTCTTCTAAATTCGCATCTATTCTTTTGTATATTTCTTCTTCTGGAAGTTGCCAACAACAATCAAAAAAACACATATATATAATATTTACTAAATTACAATTGTAATATTTGTATCACAAATATAATCTAGTAAAAATTCAATGTTTTTCACTTTTTGGTTTTGCAATTGATATTGTATATTATAATGAAATTAAAAAAAGAACACTTCAATATACAGATTTACAATTATGGTTCACACTGCATAATAATGTGCCATTTTGTTTAGGAAAAAAATATAAAACCATTCATATATGAACGATAAAGACAATAATATTCATGAACAATTTTTCACTTTAAATTTGGCATACATTGCTGGATTAACCGGATATAATCATATTTTTATGGGAGAAACTGGGTATACTGGACCCATGGGACCACCAGGCATAGATGGTCCGCAAGGTCCCCAAGGCATAGATGGAGCCACGGGTCCCCAAGGAATAGAAGGTCCACAAGGACCCCAAGGAATAGAAGGCCCACAAGGACCTCAAGGCATAGAAGGGCCGACTGGTCCCCAAGGGACAGAGGGCTCACAAGGGCCTCAAGGAACAATGGCCCAAACATTCATTCATTCTTATAGTTTGACGGAACAAAAAGTATTGATGAATCAGCCAATCATTTTTGATTCTAATTCTGCCGTATTTGGAAATTGTGGACACATAGATAATACCGGTGATATTTGGATTTGGAAATCCGGATTCTATCAAATAGTAATGAATATTTATCAATTGGCAACTGGACAATTTTCACTTATTAAAAATGGAATAGTTGTAAATGGAACAACAGTTGGTTCTATAAATGGTTCATCAATAAGTAATAATGCTATTATTCATGTATTAGATAGTGATATTAACATTTCTTGTCCTATATCACCTACTGGGTTAGGTTGCCAATTACAAATAACAAATACTTCGTTAATGTCGTCGATTAGTTTATATGGCTCACAAAGTTCGGGCAACCCTGTTCCTCAAAATAGTGCAAGTATTACAATTATTTTACTTGCATAGTTGCTATTATTGATTTTTATTTTACATGATAAAAATCAATTTATGGGTCTATAATACTACCGCTATTTGCGATAGATGAACCTGTTGAATTTGTAATTGTATTGTTTATTATATCTATATCTTCTATTGGTCCTTGCAATCCTTGTGGTCCCGTTGGCCCTTGTGGTCCTGGTAAACCTTGTAACCCTTGATCACCTGATGGACCTCTCATTCCTTGAATTCCTCGTAAACCAGTCGGTCCTTGAAGTCCTGGTTCACCCGGTAACCCTTGAGCACCTGGTAGACCTTGTAACCCTTGAATTCCTGGTTCACCCGGTAACCCTTGAGCACCTGGTAGACCTTGTAACCCTTGAATTCCTGGTAGACCTTGTAACCCTTGAGCACCTGGTAGACCTTGTAACCCTTGAGCACCTGGTTCACCCGGTAACCCTTGAGCACCTGGTAAACCTTGTAACCCTTGAGCACCTGGTAGACCTTGTAACCCTTGAGCACCTGGTAGACCTTGTAACCCTTGAATTCCTGGTTCACCCGGTAACCCTTGAGCACCTGGTAAACCTTGTAACCCTTGAGCACCTGGTAGACCTTGTAACCCTTGAATTCCTGGTAGACCTTGTAACCCTTGAGCACCTGGTTCACCTTGTAATCCTTGTATACCTGGTTCACCCGGTAACCCTTGAGCACCCGTTTGCCCTATACCATCATTACCAACCAACCCTTGTATTCCCGGTGGGCCAGTTGGACCAATAATATATATTTGAGTTTCACTATCGCAAGAACCATAACACCTTCAACGTCCACCATCCCCACCACCTCTTCCGCCGCCACCATCTCCTCCACCTCGGCCGCCTCCATCTCCGCCTCTTCCTCCTCTGTCATATCCATAATCTCCATTATGGTAATATTCCCCTCGGTGATAGTGGTGATGATACCTATCATGATCATGATGGTCATACCGTCTTCTATCTGTATACTCAAGAACCTTCAAAATATTATTATCCGTTTTCTCTACAGTTAAACTATCTCGAAGTCTATCACGATCTATCATATCAATTTTCATTTTAATCGACTCACTTGTATTGTCAATCTTATCCGACAATTGCTGCTGGGTTTTAAGTGCCTCATATTTAGCTTCTGACATTTGCGATGAAATAAGAGCACCTAATTTCTGTTGCTCTAACTGATTAATAGAAAAGTTATTTGATGCCTGTGTTGCTAATTCCGTTTTTGACTTTTGCATCTCCAACTGATTCATGGCAAAATGACTGTCTCCTTTATTTGATAAATATTCTCTCACACGGTGTTGTTCTAAAAGCAACTCGGCATTATGGTTGGCCGCTTGGAGGGTGATATCTGATTTTGCTTTTTGTAATTCCATTTGCCCCATAGAAAAATGATTATCACCTTTGCTTCCCAAATATTCACGCGTTCGGTGCTGCTCTTGCAACATTTCGGCATACTGTGTGGCCGACTGTTGCGAAAGGTTGCTTCCAATCTTTTGCATTTCCAACTGATTTGACGCAAAATGTTGGTCAACTTTGCTGCTCAAATATTCCTTTGCTTTCTGCTGCTCCAACTGGTTTGACGCGAAATTGTGGTCAACTTTGCTACCCAAATATTCCTTTGATTTCTGCTGCTCCAACTGGGTTGACGCAAAATTGTCGTCAACTTTGCTGGCCAAATATTCCTTTGCTTTCTGCTGCTCCAGCTGGTTTATCGAAAATGTTTCATATGTTTTGCTGGCCAAATATTCTTTCACTTTTTGCTGCTCCATTTGTAATGCCGCATAATGTTCAGCACCTTGTAGTGATACTCCCGCAAAATTACGAGCATTGTCACTCAATAAATTTGTAAATCCGGCTGAAACATTTGACCGACTTTCCCAAGCAGATTCCGTTACTGCACTGTGTAAGTCACCGGTTGTTTTAGCGATGGCAGTAAGTGTTTCACCCGCATTGCGATTCACGCCATCTAATATATCTTTTCGGGTATCTGATAAACGAGCTTGGTGCACACCATCCATCTGAACCGTATTCAATCTATTTTCCCCCGAATTACGTTCAATTGAACCTAATAATCCTGCATATGTTGTATTCGTAGCATTTACTGATTGTGCACCATTACGGTCAATCGAAGATGCCAATTCTCGTGTTGCATCCGCGGCAGCTTGACGACTCGCCGCATCAGTAACAACGGTGGTTAATCGACTTTCTCCCGCATTACGCTCTACGGTAGATAAAACCGCACTTCCCATTTTTTCTGTAGTATGAGCATTCTGTGCACCATTACGGTCAACTGCAGAAGCTAACTGGGAATTCACTCGCTCTGTAGTTGACATGTTTTCAGACCCATTTCTTTCAATTGCCATAGCCAGTTGTGCATTTGCACGCTCAGTTGTGCTAGTTCCAGAAAATCCATTATGGTCAACTGCTCGTATTATGTCACGAGCAGTATCTGCTGCAGCTTGGCGACTTGCTGCATCGGCAGTCAAAGTAGTAATGCGATTTTCACCGGCAACTCGTTCAATGGCAGTCTGGGTTGTTGCAGCAGTTCTTTCGGTCAAATTAGAATTATTCACATTACCTCTTTCAATCGCATCACGCAATCCAAGAGCAGAATGGGTAACATCTTTTGAAATACCTGCTATATCACTCGTTAACATTCTGGATGTATCATTGATAGCAGCAATAACTGTCGGGTCTGTATACCCCGGATATCCCGGATATCCCGGAGATTGATATCCACCTTGAAGACCGGAATAATAATTCACCTGTGGAGGAGACGGCAGTGGAGGGATGGTAGTCGTAGTTGTCTGAGAAGACATATTATACATCCGTATTTTATTTATTCCTAAAATTTTCATTACCACATTTGCATTGCAAATTGTAATTTTGTAATCACATTTGTAACTCTAGTGAAAAATACAAATTTCACACTGTAATATACAATTGTTGTTAATTTACAACTGTATTGTGACCAATAAGCATGCAAATTTATTTAGCAAAAAATGCCAAAAATACATATATGTATCATTCAAGCATTATCAATGAAAATAATTTTTTAAAAACAAAATATACAACCCTATATAATCAGTATATACAATTACATCAAATGTATGTCACGCTATATCAAGAAAAAGAAGCGCAACTTTCGAAAACGGATCCTATACAATCCTTTGTTATTCCTCCGGAAGAGGTTATTTCTGCTCTGCAATTCAGAATCGCCGAATTATCCAAAATTACCACTGTTGTAGTTCAAGAACACAAAAATAATTACATTTTTTACAACTGTAAATGCAGTAAAATGGAAATAAATCCGTAAAAAAACTTAAAAAGAAATATATGTATATTGTATAACTGTGAAAAAGCGAAATGACTACTCTACAATTGAACGCGAGAAAAAGCTTGACTACTTCTAACACGAAAATCTGTTCATTTTATGAAAAAAATCCACTCATTGATTTTGAAAATGCCAACCTTATTTTCATCGATTTATATGAAATTGTTTCACACGAATTAGCAAATAAAATACAACCTACTATGTCATCTCAAGTTTTGACAAATATAGAAGATTTGAAAACGTCGATTTTTTCATTGAATACCAATATTTCACAAGAATTTGAAAATTATATTCAATCCATGCAAAAAATAAACACGGAGAAAAATATCGAAACGATTTTGAATAAAACGTTTCCGAATACAAATATTACTCGATTATTTGATGAAAATACATTTCTAATATCAAATATAAACCCCAAAATTATTATACATAATAATACACAAACCACCAATGTTTTAAATGATAAAACCGATGTATTTATAAAATTAACACAAGAATATAAATCAAACGGAATTTTCATCGCGCAAAATGCAAATATCGTCGATAAAAATAATTATCATATAGATATTCGATATGGTCATATTATTGTATATATTTCAATGGCTAATTATTCAATAGATAAAATACAAAATGCGGTCGAAATTATTAAAAATATATCTATCAAATTAAATGAATTAAACACAATCGATAATGATTATGTTATCCCAAAAAGTTTACTAGAAGAAATTAACAATGAATATCAACATTTCGAAACACAAAAAGAAATTATTTCGAATTGCATGAAAGAAAATCATAAAAAAATAATAAGTCAAATTGAAAACTTGAAATTCTGCTCACTCGATAAATTTTTATCTGCAAAGTTAAATCGTATGCCAAAACAAGGATATAAATGCGATTTATGCCATAATTTTACAGTAGGAACATTGAAAGGAATGGCTGCACATAAACGCGGATGTTCACGGAAAAATATTCTTACACCTAGAAATATAGATAATACCGAAAATATAAAATTAATACCTATTTTGTCTATATAAACATTTTTATTATATTATCTTAGAGAACAATATAAATATATTTTTATATTATTCTTCATATGCAGATGAAACTTTTTCTCGTTAGTTATTGGATTGGGATTGGAAACATAAATGGGTTTTTTCATTCGTCGAAAATCATGGGACTATCCAAACCCATTTTATCTTCTAATAACAATGAAAATAACAATAAAATACAAAAATTTCCTATTTCCCCGTCTTATTACGAGAAATATGTAAAACGACTGAATAATAGAAATGTAACAGAAGAAGATAATGAATATAACTTGAGAGGATTTACATCGAAATTTCCGCAAATTCAAATTTTCATGAATCTGAAACAATTCAGTGAAAATAATAATGACGATTTTGACCATGATGGCAACGACAATTATGACGACGACGAGGACAACGATGATTTTGATGACGATGATGATAACGACATTTCGGATAATAAAAACAACAAATGGCGTTATTTAACAAGTAATAAAAAAAAATCTCCTAAAAAATCCGACAATTTTGAAGTAATTTCCAAACATAAATATTCATTCAAAAATGTCGGCGGGTATTCGTCCGTAAAAGAAGAATTTGCCCAATGCATCGATTTATTGAAAAATTATACCAAATATGCCAAATTCAATGTTCGCGTTCCAAAAGGACTCATCCTGGAAGGACCCCCCGGAAATGGAAAAACGCTATTAGCAAAAGCAATGGCGGGCGAAGCTCGTGTTAATTTTATAGCAGTTAGTGGTTCGGAATTTCAAGATAAATACATAGGTGTCGGTGCTTCTCGCGTCCGCGAATTGTTTTCATTGGCCATTAAAAATGTTCCATGTATTATTTTTATTGATGAGATTGACGCATTAGGCCGCTCTCGGAGCAAAGACGGAGAATCATCCACATCAGAACGAGATAGCACATTGAATGAACTTTTAGTTGCACTCGACGGATTCAAAAATACATCCGGCATTTTCTTAATCGGAGCAACAAATCGCGCAGATTTATTGGATTCTGCACTAATAAGACCCGGCAGAATCGATAAAAGAATTTATATCGGAAATCCAGACGAAGAGACCCGACGTGAGATCATATACATTCATTCCCGCGGCAAGCCAATGCACACTTCTATTAATATCGACACATTAGTTTTATCAATGGAAGGATTATCCGGTGCACAAATAGAAAATGTATTAAACGAAGCCATGCTAAATGCACTACGTTGTGACCGATATGAGTTCTCAAATGAAGATATTAATACTGTTTTGGACAAAATGATGGTTGGGTGGCAGCCCAATAAACACGAGTTCTCGGAAGATGGATTACAGCGTATTTCTATACACGAATTAGGACATGCCGTCGTTGGAATCGTATCCAAAAATCACGCAAATATGACAAAAATTATCATCAATCTGTCTTCGCCAAAGAGTCCGGCATATACCGTGTTTAAAAATTCAAATTCGCCTATTTATACGAGAGAATCTCTATTTGAACATCTAATGATTTTGTTGGCAGGACGCGTAGCAGAAGAAGTATTTTACGGGAAATCGGTTACAACGGGTGCATCGAATGACTTTGAAGAAGCTCTTTCCCTCGCCGAAAATATGGTCAAATATTATGGATATGGAGAATGCGTTATTTACCCCCATGAAAATAGTGAAAAATACAAGGAAATTATCGATGATAATGTAATGAAACTTATCAAAGATGCATATGATTTTACCGAATTTATCATTCAGAATTCAAAAGAATTTATTTTAGAAGGCGCAGACATATTGATACGCAATCGTGTTATTTATGCAGACAATCTCATCGAACTCATGCGCGAAAAATACGATTATATAGAAGATTTAAAATTATTGTATACAAAATAGATTTCTCATAAAAAAAACCCGAAGGTTTATTTTATTTTTATGAATTTTATAATACGACCTTTTTTATTTTTTCGGCATATGCATTTTGCAAAAATCTTCTACATTTAATGCAAGTCGCTTACAAGGGTCGCCTTTTTTTGTGATTCCCATACAAACATATTTATAACACCCATTTGGCTGCTTTTTTTTATTTTGTCTCCATGCTTCTGACGCCTCATCGAAATCGATAATAACTTCAAACTCTTGTTTCTTCTCAAAATTCATTTGTTATTTCTGTTGTTGACTTCTAAAAATTAAAATTTAATTAATCAATTTTATAATTTATACCAGTGAAGATTTGAAATGTCCCAATTGAATTCTTCAAGGGTTTAACTATAAATCAATGCCAAAATGAAAACGGCATTTGACAAAACCAAAAATACAATCAAATTCATAATATCATTCAATATATTATGAATGTCTTGCTTAGTCGGTTTCCTTAATCTTTCAGAAGTTGCATTGACCCCCTTATACATATCAACGATTGAGTGGATAATATCTCGAACGGCAATGCGAACCCGTTTTTCTTCTTCCATTCGCAAATCTTTCGTTGCGCAATATTGAATAGTCCCGTCAAATACATTACCTCCAGTATATGCAATCATATAATAGTTATTTCGCACATCGCTGGGACTATCGCAATATTTATCCGTATCTATTATTGCAGTGTTGTAGTGCCCCGTATACCAAATATTTCTTCCCGCGTCTGCATTTTCCGCATCTGAAAAATACATCATGTCATTGGAGGTATTCAAAAACATCGGATGCTTCGTCCTCACAATAAACATAAACTTGTATTTTCTTCCTCGAATCAGATTTTGAATCACGCTATCTGTAGACAATAGGCGCTTCAAGACTGTTCCCGATATTTTTTCTACAATGATATATTTTTCTTCTGTCACTGTCAAACAGACTCGTTCCCCCACGTTCATCGCATTAGGCGACGCATATGCAGTTACGTTTTTGGTGGGAGAACTCCAAAAACGATAAGAATTGTCAAATAAAGATTCTTCTACTTGCGTAAGATTGGTGGTCATTGTAATGAATGATTCGATGCTAAAACATTATATAAAAAAAATGCTTCAATTTTTTGTAGCGTTTGGGCAATAACAATTTCAAAATGGAAATGATATAAAAATTGGCAAGTTTAATTATAATATGTTTATTCGTTCACTCCATCATAGTTTACCCAAAAATTTTTCAAATCCGGGGTATAACCCCAATTCTTTCGCATTGAAATTGAATCAATCCGTTTTACATAAAAATTTTTGTAGTCAAGTTCAAATGGGACCACCAATTCCGCCCAATTTACCATTCATTATATTTGGCGGTATCTTTTTCTATTTATTATATCGAAAAATGTAGAGCGTTAGCCAAAAACAACCCCAACCCTAACATCAATGCAAAAACGGATATCTCCACATTTTTATAGTTTTCAAATAATTGAATAGTATACGTTTCCAAAAAATTGGCAACCTTTGAAAACGGCGGCAAATTATCAAATACAATATCGGCAATTATTCGTTTTTGAGCAAGTCGCACACGCAGCTCTGACCCGTTCAAATCTCGAGTTCGTATATATTTCTCACTACAATCAAACTTATTTGTTCCTGATGCAATGATCATATAGTATTCATTCTTTGGTGCTTCGCACCCTTCTAATTGTGAACATTTCAAATAGTCAAATGTATCATCTATGCAAACCTTTACTGGACCAATAATAGATGTTCGCGGCACTCCATGCGCAAGTGCATATTCTTCGGAATCACTGAAGAAGAGTTCGCATGGAATTGGGTCGAAAAAGAAGGGGTGTTTCGATTTATGTATTATAAAATATTTGTGATTTTCCGGCATATAATTCATCATATAGGACAGTTTATCTAAAAACAATTTCAATGCTGTTCCCGTGAATTTTTCAATGATAACATAATTACTCGAATTAGAAATTCGGTGTATTCTCCTCTCGCCAAAATCCATGCTCTTTGCCGATTGAAACGGTTTGATGGTTTGTATTTCAAATGTATCCCAGAAAGCCATCGTATTATTATGCATTTGTATTTCGTGTTTTGTCCACATATTGATAGATTTGATTGCCCTTATGCATTATAAAATAGTTCGGTCAATTTTTTGATGATATAAATTATATATTATCAAATATCCCGTTATCCAGTTATCCAGTTATCCCGTCATCCAGTTATCCCCTTATTTTCTAGATTTTCTAGCTGTTTTTCTTCGGCGCGATTTCATCGGTTTCGTCTTTTCACCACCCCCCTTATTTTTGTATGTTTTCTTCGCGTCTTTCATCGCTTGACCAAAACTATACGACTTATTTTTACTTCTACCCGATTTGAACGTATTTTGTAGATGTGTTATCCAAGCGTTGGCCATTATACTATATACAAATATTTTCTATCGAATCTTTGCAATCTTTCAAAAAATCTCCGTCTGATTTCGCATTTTCTTCTCCATACTTCCCTTTCAAAAGCTCCACCATTATTTCCGTCCATTCTTCCATTGTTCCATCTAAACGATATATTTCCCCCGATCTTATATTAAATAATTTGGTTGAAACGGGCGTATCCGGATGGAGAATTTTATACAACCAAGCATATATGACACATTGAATTTTATGTTCATATGATAACTCCGACGTGCATTTCAATTCCCATAATGTCGTATTGCTCAATAAATCTACTCGAGCATAAAATCGAAATCGCCGTTTAGTTCCAAAATGCGGCTCCAAAATGGAATCTATCGAGCTATGCTCTTCGTCTTCGTTATAATGAACAATCGTTTTTTCTATTGCCGGTTTATTTGCCTCGCATTCTTCTCCTAAAACTCGCAATAAACGCGTTTTACATTTTGCTAAAATACAATCATCTAACCAATCATACCGCGTAATTTGCTTGATTTTATAATATAACTTTTCTTGAATTGCCGTATATACGTTTGTCATATACAAATAATCCTTCACCGATTCACACACGGGGTTCAGCGATTTTACGATTTCACGTAAAAATCCGTGTTCCCCTTCCCGAAGATTTGATATATTTTGCTTTATGATCATATACAAATTATTAGGGGCTTCGCCCTCCTCCGTATGATGCATGACTTCAATATAATCATAAAACATCGCTGGTATGGCAATGCCGTTCAAATCACTCACGTCTTCGTGAAATCCCTCATTCGTTTCAATTATGGTAGGAATTCGGATTTCTTCTTCATCCGAAGGTTGCGATATTTTTGTAAAAATTCGTTGAATTATCGGAATTGTTTTTATAAAAACGTCTTCTTTTATAAAATGAATTAGTTCTGTCGGTGTTGTATGATGCCGTATGATGTGTTCTTCCTCGGATTTGGCGGGAATAATTGCATCATACATAATCGTCTGTGGATATCCGTGGAAATCTACATAAGGCAACTGCTTCATCTCATGATGCGATTTTTTCAAAAATGGCAAGCGTTTATCGGTGGGGCTATCTTCTTTTTCATATACATACAAACAATGGGTTGCGCGTGTAGCTGCTACATACAATGTGCTAGGACAAACCGTTTGTATGAGATTTCTACCATAAAATTTCATATAAGATTCGTCGAACCCCAAAATAAAAACATATTTCCGCTGTCTCCCTTTCACCGCATGAAATGTGGAAAAAACGATTTTCCCTTGGATAACTTTATCATCTATTTTCTCGCATTCCATCGTAGGAACATGGCACGGAATATTATCCGAAACCAATAAATTCTCTATGCGACGTATCTGGTTATTTTGCCCTTTTACTGAAGCGGCTAATATAAAAATATCGCTCGGTTTATTTCCCGAAAGTAGCAACTCTTTGATCTTATACACAATCATTCGGTGAATCGTATAATTTCGCTTACGCGCGTAATAAACGGGCTCTCCGTCTCTACACGCTTGTATGCGATTCTCCCCCAACATTATTTCATTCACAAAACAAGCCATTTGATTCGTGATTCGGTATGACATATTGAGTGTGCATTTTTTGAAAATACGGGATTTTAGTTGAGAATGATTACTCCATATTTCTTCTGCCTGAGTCAAAAAACGAGTATCCGCGCCTTTGAATTCATAAAGTCCCTGCATATAATCCCCCAAAATCATGATTTGAAATGGGTTACCATAATCCAGGATAAATTTAAGAAGGAGTCGAAAATATAATGGCGACATATCCTGCGTTTCATCAATGACCAATACATCAAATACGGGTATTGTTTTTTTGGGTTGCATATTTTCATATAATATACGATGAATTTCAATGTCATTATGCGCACTCGTCAAATAATAAGTGACTGCAATGCTGTGGTATGTATGAATTTCCAGATTCGGGATTTGAAGTTCTTTAACTTTAGCCTGAATCTCTTTTCGTAATGCTGAATTATAAGTAATTTGGATGAATTTTTTCGTTTTCTCAATCACCGCAGCAGAAAGAACCGTAGTAGATTTGCCACTGCCCGCCCATGCATTAATAATCGCATTTTCACCTCGTTGTATTGCACGTATTGGAACCATTTGTTCCTCACTCGGGTCATTCATTTTATATGTTAGATTGAATAAATATGCGAAAATAATTTTATATCATTTGAACTAAGGTATTCTCTTCAAAAAAAGACCTTATAATATTGTATATGTCAAACATATTTAAGTTGGCATGGGATTTATTCGCTCCTGCAAAAAATAAAGGAGTTTTAAATGAAAATAAACAGTCTACGAATATGCGATATGCACAATATGCGCAAAATTCTAAAAAACTATGTGTTCTAGAGGTTTGTAAAAGTCATATTTCAACAGAAAAAATACCCGAATTTATCACATATGAGGTGTCTTTACCTCCTGGAAAAAGTATTCAAGCTGGAAGTAATGTCATTCCAATTGACGAAACAACAACAAAATCATTAGGACTCTCAATTGGCGAAGTGATTACGATTATTTCGGGAGATTTTACCCAAACAGTTACTATTATTGGATTCGGTAGTCTTATCACTTGCCCACCATTGAATCAAACCATAACAACGAGTTTTCAAATTCAAGCTGCGAATCCTTTGGCGGGAAAGCCAAACTCGCAAAAGATTCCTCAACCAGTGGACTTTGGTTTTAATATTGATTTTGATTTATCGAATAATCCTCTATATACAACACCTGGCAAGGGGACTCCATATGATAATATTTTATTATTTAATAAAAGTAATAGTACTGATTCTAAAAATATTTTAGTAGACACTACAATAAATATATCTTGGACCCCAAACCCGCCGCCAGTTGCGGATTATTATACAATACAATCAATAAATGTAAATAGAGTAACCTTACAATCTGGAGGTATAGGTTCTTCTAATGGTGGAATCGGTGATGCTTCAACTGTAATAACAACCGTTTATGGTAGTAACTTTGGAAGAATATTATTAAATAATCTTATCGGAAATAATATAAATTATCTTAATCTATTTCTCGTGCCTTGGTGTTTTAATACAGCCAATACAAGCGGAAAAAGTGATATTACCCAAGACCTTCATCCTTCCATTCCAATATACATAACAATATATGTTCCAATATCCCCTACAAATCTGTCTTCGATTGCTGGTAATGGGTATGTATCATTAACATGGGATCAAACGACTGATTATGGGGACAATGGAGTAAATGCCTGTATCATTGTATATAAAATATACAAAAATTCAATTGATAATGGACATATTGCATATACAGGGACGAATAATAGTTGCATAATTACTGGATTATCAAATGGACAAACATACAATTTTTGGGTTTCCGCGGTGAATTTCGTGGGCGAATCAACTACATCAATTGTTTCTACAATTACATTAAATGCTAGAGCCCCAGACGCGCCTGTTAATTTAGTTACAACACCCGATTATGGTATTATTCATTTATCTTGGAGTCCGCCAAATTCCAACGGAAGTCCAATTACATCTTATACCATATATCAAACTGATTCTACCGTATCACAAAACACTACTATTACCATTAATCCTTCATCCGCTTTTGATATATCCGGATTGTTAAATACTCACTCTTATACATTTACCATTTTGGCTACCAATTCTTTAGGAAATTCCGGAATTAGTTCACCTAGTTCTGCATTAAGTCCTCTTTATAAAGCACCAAATGCACCCATTCTTAGTAATATATCCGGTCCGGGTTCGATTTCTCTTTCATGGTCTATACCATACAATAATGGTGCTACTATTAGTGCATATAAATTATATTATTCGGGTTCATCTGCTGATGCTTATTCGGGCGTTTTGTATTCCGGGTTAGGAACTTCATATGTGGATAAAGGCGATTTCTTAAGCGGAGGATTGAATGGAAATGGATTATTGAATTCGGCTTCTTATACATACACTATTTATGCGCAAAATAATGGAGGGTTAGGAGGGTTATCCATACCTGTTATAACTGCAAATGTAGTTGCTGCAAAACCGACCCTTTCTATCCCCGTTGCTCCTTCTATTTCTACTCTTTCAGGTGCTGGAAATGTAGCTGTTTCGTGGGCAACACCCTTCAATGACGGGGCAGTGATTACCGGATATACTCTGTATTATTTATACAATGGTATTATTCAAGGCACATTTCTGTTGGCGAATTCTGTTTTGTCCTATACAATTACTGGAAATGCAACCAATGGACTCATCGGCGGACAGTCCTACACTTTTTGTGTATATGCCCAAAATGCGGCGGGTAATTCCGCTGTGGGTCTCACTGCTTCGACTGGAAATGCAATTGCCGTGCCGAATAAAGCGATTCCGAATACACCTCTTCTGAATAGCGTTTCCGGTCCTGGTTCGATTTCTCTTTCGTGGTCTATTCCATACAATAATGGCGATTCAATCACTGCTTATAAATTATATTATTCCGGCTCCTCTTCCGTTGCCTATTCCGGCGTTTTGTATTCCGGATTAGGAAATACGTATATAGATAAGGGCGATTTCTTAGGCGGAGGATTGAATGGAAATGGGTTATTGAATTCGGCTTCCTATACATATACAGTTTATGCACTGAATTCGGTGGGTCAATCTATACCAGTTATCGGCGCAAATGTGGTTGCTGCAACCCCGACCCTTTCCATCCCCGTTGCTCCTTCTATTTCTACTCTTTCAGGTGCCGGAAATGTAGCTGTTTCGTGGGCAACGCCCTTCAATGACGGGGCAGTTATTTCGGGATATACACTGTATTATTTATACCACGGTA
>Ga0304728_1001357_pt1 | contig 17456 bp, 10 predicted proteins | sample C_130625_MF_Meta_FD_190476 | JGI IMG/M metagenome (GOLD analysis project Ga0304728, IMG submission 190476) | Freshwater microbial communities from Lake Croche, Canada to study carbon cycling - C_130625_MF_MetaG (v2) (version 2) | ecosystem: Environmental > Aquatic > Freshwater > Lake | place... | reverse complement strand
ACAGTAAAAATTATCGCTCAATGCAAATTGGTGCGCAATTTTTTTATGGTTAGGTGTCACTTTCATTCCCTTCAATTTTAAACGAATTGCATCTGGCACACTAAACTCACTATTAATACCAAATCTAGCCAAACTGCTATCACCATTTGCATTTGGAAACTGTCCAAAAACTTCGTCGTAGGTTCTATTTTCTTTGGTGATGTATACAATGTATTTGATAGGTGTTGGTGTTATGCCAGGTAATGCAGGTAATGGATTTGTAGTATCTGTTGAAATAGTAGTTTGTATAAAAGTATTTTGAATGGTTTGTTTGGTATAGGCTTGTAATTGCGTAGCGGTAGGCATTGGAATTTTTTGAAAGCTTCCCAATTGAATATCGCCAATATAAGTTCCTTGAATAGGTCTTATAAAATTTCTACCGCCATTAGGGCCCGCACCTAATCCACGACAAGAGATAGCATAAATAGATTGCTCGTCGTTTGAAAGCAACACCCTTGTAGGACCCCATCCACTAGGAATTAAACCCTTTGTAGTTTTTGAAGGAATATCAATAACAGCAATGGCATTGAATCCTAACAACGCCACATATAATGTTTTTTCGTCTTTACTCATGGTTAAACCAAAAGGAAGTAAACCACGATATTTATCAATACGTTTATCAACCTTAATAGCAATATGACCAATTATTTTGTGGTGCTTGTAATCGATTATAGAAATATTATCATTGGTAGCATTGGTTACATACGCAAATGATTTACCAACAACAATTGAGTTAGGACTTGCACCACCAACTACTTCAGCACCTTCAATCATTGTTCCAATTTGATTACCTGTTTTAAATTTATCCACCACTTTATTGGTAGCTAAATCAATGGTAAAAACACTCATCGCTTCATCGGCCAAAGGACTACCTACACCCGGAATTATTTTTCCTTCTACAATAGTTCCATTAATAGATTCTTTACTATTATCTGCATAAGGATGGTGCGATATGAGTAAGGTGTCGTCTTTTTTTAGCGTTACCCCTTTTATAATAGGATACGCATACATTCCAACATTAGCAACAAATGCCGTTTTTTTATCGGGGCTCATTGCTAATCCAAAAGGTTGTCTACCAACTGGAATAGATGCAGTAATTTTTTTAAGATTTAAATCGTATCTAACCAATCTAAAATTACCCCTATCTAATACCAATAATTCATGATTGTCGTTGTCTAATACAATATCTGAAGTAAAACTATCTTGGTAATCTACCCCATTAACAACCCCATTTAAACTAATAGAATCAAGGGTTTTCATTTGATTGATATCGTACAAAATAATTGCCCCATTATCTCCACCACTTAAAAAGATTGACTTTGAATCTTTACTAAATGCCAAACCTAAATACGAACCTTTTGAAAAAGGCGAAACAATATTTTTATTGTAAGAGGGAACTCGAACGGTATTTAAAGATGCAATATCAATTAACGTAAAAACGCCATCATGCAAGGTTGCAGCATTTTTTCCATCAGGAGATATTTTCATGCCAAATGGATCGTCGGTAATTCTAACCAATTCACCTGCAGGTGTTAATAATCTACCACTAGGTAAAACAGAAACCCCTTTCTCATCAATTTTACAAAATTGATTAATACCAGGCACTTGTAGAATATTTGTTTTTGTTTGAGAAAAAGCAAATATGAAAATGCAATTAAATAAAAGAAATAAAAATATATTTTTCATAGTGTTGTATTAAATAGTATTTATCTGATAATTAAGTTGTTTTTTAGTATTTAATATGCTTATTATGATTGATCATTTAAACTGATATATTGTTATGATGATAGTTCATTAAATGCAGCATTCAAAATTGAAACTGCATTTTTTAATTCATCCAATGTTATTGTTAATGGCGGACATAATTGCAAAACATTTCCTTGAGAAACTTTAAAGCTCAATCCGTTATTTAAACAGTAGTATAATATTTTTTCGGCTGCATCTGAAGCTTTTTCTTTTGTGGTATGATCTTTAACTAATTCAATTCCCCACAACAAACCAATACCTCTAACATCACCAATAATAGTATATTTCTCCTTCAATTTATGCAACTCAATTTTTAAAAATGTTTCTTTAATAACCGTTTCGGCTAATACATTATTTGTTTCCATAAATTCTAACATTGCTAAGCCTGCCGCTGCTCCTAATGGACTTTTTTCGTGTGTATAATGGCCTAAAGAAATATCTGAGGCAATATTGTATTCATCTTTTGTAATCATTGCTGCAATTGGTATTATACCTGCTCCAAGCCCCTTTCCCAAACATAAAATATCGGGCTCAATTCCATAGTGTTCAAAAGCAAACATTTTTCCGGTTCTTCCAAAAGCAATTGGAATTTCGTCTAGTATCAATAATACATTATACCTGTTACAAATATTTCGAACTTTTTTCCAATAGGCAATTGATGGAATTTGAACATCTGTATTTCTAATTGTCTCTGCTATAAATGCACCAATATCATCATTCTCTATTAATACTTGCTCTAAAGCATCTGCAAAATCAATATCTCCCTTTTCTGAATTAGGATGATTATAAGTAACAGGCTGAGGAATTAGTAAATTTTCGGGATACAACTTACCCATATATTTTTTAAACTGGTATTCGCCACCAACACCAATTGCATCTAAAGAAGCTCCATGAAAAGAATCCTGTAGTGAAACAACTTTGTTCTTGCCTGTTATAACTCTAACTAATTTTAGCGCCATGCCAATGCTACTTGTACCGCCTGGCGTAAAAAGTATTCTGTTTAAATTTTGTGGTAATAATGAAGTAAGTTTTTTTGCAAAATCTATAGATATCGTATTCGTAAATCGTCTTGGAGAAAAAGCCAATTTGTCCATTTGGTTTTTAACGCTTTCTATTACAAATTGATTTCCATATCCCACCTGATGAACACTATTGCCATGAAAATCCATGTACTTTTTTCCACTAACCCCAGTAATATAAATACCATTAGCAGAATCAAGCACTTCCATACAAGGTGTAGATAATGCTTGGTGCAAAAATACATCTGCATCTTCTTTTAACAAACTAGCTGTTTCTATATCTAGTAATTTGTACCAATTTTTTCTAGCATTAGAAAAATTTACATCGCCTTCTGTTAATAGATCTTGCATGTATGTTTCAATTGTTTTCTTAGCAATAAATAATTAATTTATTTAGCTATTTAATATTCATTTTATTTATTCTTCCGTAAGCAATTCAATAAAGTCTTTTTTTGTCCATTCTTTTTTCTCTTCAATAAAAATACAAACATGGTCTTTGATTTCTAATAAAGAACTCCAAGCTGTTTTAATTATTTCAATATCATTTTTTATAGATTCATCATGGGTTAATTTCTCGCCTAACTTACCAATAATTTTACCATTTTTTTTACGAAAGGCCTCTTTAAAAAACTTGCCTAATGGCGCTTTTGACTTGCCAAAAAAACAATTACCAAGCAATACGCCTAGTACTTTCTTTTTCTCAATATCAAGAATAACATTTTGGTAGAGATATGCAATTACTTTCCCCTCTTTATTTACAATCGAATTCATAAAAAAATTTATAAAATTGAAAAAATGCTTATTGTTTTTGTTAAATACTGGCTACTACTTCTTCTGCTAAACCAAATGATAATGTCATTCCGTTTCCACCTAATCCATTAATAATATACACCCCAGGTGAAGGATTTAATAACAGTTCTGTATCTCCATTTGTCATTTTAGGATAAATTCCATGCCAAGTTTGAATCAATTTCCAATTACCAGAAATGGCAAATTTTTGTAAATAATCTAAAACCATTTTATTGAGGTTCGCTTTATCGAATGGATCAAAAGTATTGGCATATTCATGTGTATCACCCACTGTCAATTCTCCCAAATGATTTTGAGAAACCATTACATGAATTCCCCAATCAAGGTAGTCTTGCATTTCAGCCGCATAATGTTCTTTTAATTTTTGCAAAGATGGTGCTGCTTTAAATGAATGATAATGCGTTAAAGACAATCCACCACAAATTGATGTACCAATTCTCCATCCTTCTGTTTCAGGAGCAAAACGCATCATTTGCAGTTTACATTTTGTTATTGCTTGTTCTGCAAATAAATCTGGATACAAGGTTTCAAAATCTTGACCACTACATACAAATATTAGATCGGCATGAAATTCTTGTTTGCCAGCTTTAAGTTTACCATCAGTAATTTCAGTGATAGTGGTATTCCAAATAAAATTTACATTTAAATATTCGTTTAAATAAGTTGGAATGATTGCTATTGCTTCTCTTGGATCAACAATTGTTTCAACAGGGCTATACAATCCTCCTAATAAATTATTGCCATTAATACCATTATAGGCGCTTTGAATTGAAGCGCTATCCAATAGTTTTACTTGTCTGCCATTTGCCGAAAAAGATGCTTGTAATTCTTGTAAAACCTCCCATTCTTTTGGATGATGTGCTAGGTGTAAACTGCCTACTTCATCATACCATAACCCAATACTGTCAGCTAAATCTTTCCAAATTTCTTTGCTACGTATTGCACGTTGGTATAATTTTCCATCGGGCTGACCAATTGGCCAAACCATTCCAAAATTTCTAATCGAAGCACCTACTGCTTTTTGATTTCTTTCAATTACTGTTACTAAGTATCCTTTCAAAGATAAAGACCTAGCAGTTGCCAACCCAACAATACCGGCTCCAATTACAATTGCCGTTTTTTGACTCATGATATTTGAATTAATTGTTTGTATTTTTTATTGAAATATATAACGGAAAAAATTGCACCAATAACACCTAATATTGAAAGTATTACAACACCTTGACTATATAAAATACTCCAACGTATTTGAAAATGTGCGACTGTTTTTAATAAAATTACTGAAACACTCCCTAAATAACCAAAGGAATCGGCTAAGTACATTAAAAAACCCACGTTTCCACTTATTCTAAAAGTGGAAATTAATCGATCAAACAAAATACAATTGAAAGGAATGTAACCTATGTATAAACCCATCCCCACTAAAGTCATCCATACGAAGGGGCTAATTAGGTGTTTAATAAATAAAATGGAGCTTAATCCAGCTAAAAGAAAACCAAATATTATTATATATTGTGTAATTATAAAAGCTTTCTTATTGTTCCTTATCAAAATCATACTCCCTATTAAAACGAGTACTAATAAAGTAATTGGAATTTCTGTAGCGGTAAATACAGAAGGCTGGTTTCCATAACCTAATTCACGCCAAATATCAGCCGCAAAATTATCCCTAATATCTCTAAATATTGTTAGAAAAACATAGATGATAATTAGTAATATCAACCCTGGTTTAAATGTAGCAAAGAAATTTGCGCGTTCAACACTATTAAGCGGCAATCTTGTAACCCTTAAGGATATATCTGTATTAGATGGCGGTGGTATGCGTTCTAATAAATAAACAAATAATACTAGTGGAATAAAAAAACATGCTCCAGTAGCAAAAGGCAGCCACCAATCGCTGATGGCAAAATTGATTTGTAAAGTTTTTGCAACAGACTTTACAAATCCTGAAGAAAAAATAAAACTAACAGCTAGTGTGGCTCCAATAAAATCAGTTGCTTTTCGTCCTTCTACAAACGAAAAAACTATACCCCATATAATTCCTAATGGAAATCCATTTGTAAATAAAAATACAATGTTATAAGGTGGAGGTACCAGTGCAAATAAAAGCAATGAAAGCCAAGCAAATCCAATTAAAATTAAAATCAGTTTTCCTCGTCCAATATTTTTTAATTCTGCTATAAATTTAATACCATAAAATTTGCTAAACATATAGCCAATTACCTGACTTATTACTAGAGCATCTTTATACACTAATCCAAACACAAGTGGACCATCAGAAAAACTACCTACAGTAAAAGGCTTTCTAAAAGCATATACTGATGCATAGGTTAAAAAGCTAATCAGTGAAGCATATATTGCTACCCAATTATCTCTGTATTTATCTTGTTGTACTATTTGAATGAGCTTTTGCAATATTTAATCAATTAATGCAGGCTAGTCCTGTAGTGAGTCTATTATTTTATTAGATATAAAATTCAAGAACAATATAAAACTAATTACTGTAAAGTGATTTAATAGGTTCTGCTACAGGATGATTGGCTACAAAATCAAACCCTAAAACTTTGGCAAAAGAAGCAGCCAATTGTTTTTGAAATAATGTTGTGCTTGTTTTTACTTCGCCCAATGGTTTTGAATCAGGCCCAATTGCTGCCAACCAAATTTGTCCAGCATCAGAAATGTTTTCGCCATGGTGTTGCCAATTATCTTTTATCAAATCACCCCTACCATGATCGCAGGTAATTATTAAAGTCGTTTTGTTTTTGTATTTAGGGTCTGATTGTATTATTTTCCATAGGTCTGCAATCATTGCATCTTCGGCATGGGCGCTATTTAAATATTGGTCATATTCACCTGCATGAGCAAAGTCGTCGGTTTCATCGAAAGAGATATATAATACTTTAGGCTTATAGGCTTTAAAATACTCCCTAGCAGCAAAATAAGTAAACACATCTGGTCGTACACCTATTGGTTGGGTTGTTAAAAACTGCATGTCATTTATTAACTGGAGTTGTGGATTCTTAAAACGTAAAGTGTCGGTATCTGAATTCACGTAAATACCACTTCTGTTTTTATTTAAAATGTATGGAAATACATCCCAAGTAGAAAATGCTGCTACTTTTCCTTCAAATCCTTTTTGATGGTTAAGGAACTCTAGTACATTAATATTTTTATTAAGAATTTTATCATTTGAATTTACCAAGGTATCAGGATACCCTGTAAATATTTCATTATAACCTGGATATGAAAATTTATATTTGTTGGCATTATTAACCAAGTTGCCTAATTTCCTATTACCATACAACTGCCCATTTTTTTCTATTTCAGACCATAAAAATGGAAATAATTTTTTTCTACGTTCTAAAGCATCTTTAGCCCAATACTTTGTTTGAGTACCCTTAAAATCTTTCGTGAATTTTCTATTATTTAAAATTGCAGAATCCGCCCCTGTAAAAACTTCCTGCCAGCGCATTCCATCTAAGGTAACAATAACAATATTTTCAGTTTTCAATTGTGCATGAACTGTAAAATTGTAAGTGAATATAAATGCAATTAAAATAACTAACTTTTTCATCATTAATAGTATTTGGTATAAATAAAAGATAGGAGCGAAAACAATTAAGCTTCGCTCCTATTTTTTTAAAAATTGAAAACTTATTTACTTATTTTATAATCCACATTTGCGCATTAATATCATCCTTACCACCATACTGACTTGCTACAGCAGCAGTATAATTATCTTTATTCGTAGCAATTTCAGAAGATGGATATTGGTAACGTAAAGGAATCACGTTACTATTACCAGTTCCAGGACCAGTTGAGAATACAGGCACGCCTGTTCTTCTCCATTGGTAGTAACCTTCTAAACCAGAGTTACGAGCCAAGGTTAAATAACGTTGGGTTAAAATTTGTGTTAAACCAGTAGCATTATCTCCAGCGTATTTAACTGAAGCTTGGTTAAAGTAGTTTGTGAAACTAAAGTTCACTGTATAGTTTACATAATCTCCAGGTGCAGTACCTTTTAAGAAAGAAACAGTATTGGCTCCGTCAACTATACCATAGAATGAGAACATCGCTTTCACACCTTTTTGGTACCAAGTATCAGCAGTTCCTGTAATCCATCCACGGTTGATTGCTTCTGCAATATTCAAACACATTTCAGGATAACCAACTAAGAAAGTATTTTCACCAACATATCCATCATAATATCTTTTTCTACCAATTGGAGAAATAGTAAATGCATTAATTTTTCCACCCAAAGTACTCATGTCTTCGCCATTTCCGCCACCTACAAAAGATTTGTATGAAGTATCAGAAAAGCCCAAGCCACGTGCAGGATCAGCAACTTTCATTGCTCTTAAATCATTCAAGCTACTTAAAGTATTTAACCAAGTTGCAGCAACACATAAACGTGTAGCATCATTACCATAGTTACCTTTATTATTAGGATAATAATTAAAAGCAGTGTTGTACTGATACTCTAAGTTATCTGTTAAATCAGTCATGATAGGATACTTAGCTGGATTGTTATAAACATCAGCAAATTTTTGTTTGATATTTAAATCAGTATCAGCAGACTTTTTGCTCAAATTAATTAAAACACGCAATTTAAAAGTATTAACCACTTTTTGCCATTGCTTTAAAGTTGTTAATGGATCTTTTGAATTGGTAATTCTTTCTAAGAAATAAAAATCACCCAATAAAGCAGTATTTGAAGAAGCAATTAAAGCAGCTAATTGTGTATTAGCATCTTCTAATAACTGTAAACTTTGAATGAAAATTTGTTTTTGTGTATCATACTTAGGCGTTGGCATATCTAATCCCTTCAAAGCGTCTGTCATTGGCAAATCACCAACTTTCATACTCATATTAATAAAAATATATGCTTTAAAGAATTTAGCTAAAGCCCCATAAGGATTAACAGCTGTGGCACTGGTAGATGCTTTTGCCGCTTCTTTTTCCATTGCAATAACGTTATTAAGGGTGCCGTAGTCTAAACTAGCACTACCAGTCCAATATTCGTTATTACCATAATAAGTATAGGTAGACAAAGTATTTTGACTATACTTATCTTCACTTCCTCCAGGAAATACCATGATTGAATTTTCAATCTGTCTTAGTAAAAGATATGCAGGTACCGATGTAGGTTGGTTTGGATTGACTGCATATTTATCGAATGTTTTGGTGCAACTACTAGCTATTATTGTAAAAGCTAAAAATAGTATTCCAATTTGCTTATTAAATTTCATACTTGTATTTTTTAATGTTTTCAAATGATGTTAAAAATTAGAAAACAAAATTTACGTTAAAGCCATAACTACGGGTAGTTGGCGTTTGTAAGTTGTACTCTTTACTATTTCCACTGTTGTAATCACGTCCAGAATATTGGTCAATATCCATGTCTTTGAATCGATTAGGGAAGAAGTATAAAAGGTTACGTCCTACCAATGAGAAATCAATTTTAGTGATGAACGATTTTTTACCTAAAACAGATTGTGGAATAGAATAAGTAATAACCAACTCACGCAATTTTGCATAGGTTTTTTTAACAGAAGTGTGTTCAAAATCATTAAAGAAACTACTTACATAATCTTGAATAAAATTAGCAACACCTGTATTGTTTTTAAATTGCAAAGCAGCTAAATTGGTAATAACACCAGTTACAGGATCATAAGTAATAGCCGTACCATTAGAAATTTGAACACCTTCACCTACATAAGTTCCTTTAAAACCAGGAGTCATAGAATAAGTACCAGTTATTGGATTGTAAATTATATTTTTAGCTTCAATGGCTCTAGCAGCACCAACTGCACCTTCAGCTGTAAAAATATTCGATCCACCTTCAATACCTTTTCTCATTACACGGTCTTGAATAATTCCACCGAACTTCCCGTCAAATTGAAATGACAAGCTGAATTGTTTGTAACTAAATTTGTTATAAATAGACCAGCTAAAATCAGCATCTGCATTTCCAACATATTGGTTTTTTGGTAAATAAACAGGGTAACCTGCACTATTATTTATCACCTGTCCGTCAGCTGTTTTTGCGGCAACTTTTGCATAGATTTTATCTACACGATCTCCTTCTTGAAATTGATAGTTTGCAAAGTTTGAAGGCAATTCTTTATAAGTTTCTTTAAACGTAGACCAGTTAACCATTACATCCCAATTTAAACCAGTAGCACTTTTTAAAGGAGAACCTGTTAATGAAAGTTCAGCACCTCTAATTTGAGTTTTAATGGCATTGGTTGTAAAGCCAGTAATACCAGTTGTTTGAGACAAAGGATAGTTTCTAATACCAGGTCCGTTAATATTGTTAAAATAAGTTGCACTCAATCCTAGTCTGTTGTTTAAGAACTTCATATCAAATCCATATTCAGAACTTGTTAATACCGAAGACTTAATGTTCGGATCAATTACATTGCTAGGTGCAGAAGCCCCTGTTTGACCATTGTAAACAGTTCCAATTGAATATGCTGGATCAGACAAAGAATAAGAAGGTCCACCATAAGCACTTACATAAGGATCGCCATAACCTAAAGGATAAGCTGCTGGCCCTATATAAGATGAAGTACTAGGTGATTTTGCTGCAGCATAACTTGCTCTAACTTTCAAAAAGCTAATTACCTCTGGTAATTTTACATAATCAGAAACCACAGTAGCAGCAGAAACAGAAGGATAGAAATAAGTATTATTATTAATTAATAAAGTTGAATTTTTATCAACCCTACCAGTTGTTGAAATAGACAAATATTTACCAAAATCTATATTAGCAGAGTAATAAGCACTCAACACCAACATGTTTGCAGTAAAATTATATGCTCTGATAGGATTTAATGAGTTTGCAAAAGAATACAAACCTGGTACGTTTAAATAATCGGTAGTAGTGAATGTAGATCTGTAATTAAAATTACGTGCATTCAAACCACCAACTACATTATAACTAATATCGTGCTTTAATTTGTTATTGTATCTAACCAATGCTTCTACGTTGTTATCAAATAATGCACGTTGGTCTTCTCTATAATCACCACGATTTAATTCTCTACCATAAGGGTGCGCAGAATAAGGTAATTTTTCTGTACGTAACACATCATTGGTACTAATATTTGTTCTTATAATAGCATCTAAATGCGCATTAGGAGAATAGGTAATTCCAATATTACCAGTAATATCATTTTTAGTATGACCACGTAACCACTCGTAACTCATAAAGTATGGATTGTGGTAACGTTGGTATTCTGCAAAAATAGATTGTATACCTTCTTTACCTGGCTGCCAATAATTTTTCATGTCATCAATATTCCAGTCTGCACCTGTCCAAACTGTTACAGAATATATTACACTATTCGGGCCATAAGAAACGTCTGGAATATTTGGAGAGAACTGACGATTGTAATTTAAAGTTCCATCAATTTTAAATTTGCTGCTAAGATTGTAGCTAGCGTTCATATTAAAATTAATGGTGTTTAATTTTGTATTAGGGATAATACCTTTTTGATTGGTATGCGTTAAAGACATTCTAATATTAGAACGATCTGTAGCAGAAGAAAAACTTAAGTTATTGGTAGTTAAAACACCTGCTTCAATAAAACGCTTTAAATTATCAACACCACGCGCAATGTAGGGTGTGGCTTTTCTAATACCAGTTACTGGATCAATAGGGCTATCGTACTGAGGAATTAATTGGCCATTTAAAGCTGGTCCCCAAACATCATAGTCACCATCATTTAATCCACCGCCTTTACCATCCCCAAAAATATAGGTAGAATAATCACCACCACCATATTGTGCTTGTGTTTTAGGTAATGCAATAAATCCTTTGTCTATTTGTGTGCTAGAATTATATTCAATGGTATAACCTTTGTCATTTTTCTTAGCTTTTTTGGTAGTGATTAATATCGCACCATTTTGTGCACGACTACCATAAATAGCAGTTGCAGCCAATCCTTTTAAAACGGTATAGGTTTCAATATCGTCTGGGCTAAGGTTCCAAGTATCTGAAGTAACAGGAATTCCATCAACCACATATAAACTAATATTACCACCACGTAATGAAACGTTTGGCGCTGCCAACATTTCGCGATTAATTGCTACGTCTAAACCAGCAACTTTACCCACTAATCCATTTACTGGGTTTGGTTCCCTTGCTTTAACAAGGTCTGAACCTTTTACTTCTTGAACAGAGTAACCTAGTTTTTTGATTTCTTTTTTAACACCCAAGGCAGTAACAACTACATCACCCAAAACGGCTGTGGTAGCAGTTAATTCAATGGTTAAATTACCAGTACCAACAACAACTTGTTTGTCTTGGTATCCAACAACAGATACTACTAATGAACTGCCCTTAGCAGCATTAATAGTAAATACACCAGTAGCATTTGTATTAACTTTTTGTTTGCCATTTTTAACAGAAACTGTTGCTCCGTCAATTGGTTTTAAAGTTGCTTGATCAACTACTTTACCGGTAACAGCAGCATTTTGTGCTTGTACCTGAAAAACAAAAAAGCATATTGCTAAGGGTAATAGCAATACACTAAGAAAGCGATTTTTAATTTGCTTCATATAGGATATAATTTTTTAAGAGCACAAAAGTATCCTGCCAATATTATCATCCTGTATCCTTAATGTTAACGAAATAAAAATAAAATGCGAAGGGAATGTTAAGGAGGCTGAATTTAAAATTATTATTCAATTCCTACAATAGGCAATAATTCTAGTAAATTATCTAAAATAAAATCTGGGTTTGCCAATACCAATTGTTCTTTTGTATGCGCACCGGTTGTGATACCAATATTAAATTTACATCCAGCATTTCTGCCTTCTTCAATATCAATTGCAGAATCTCCTACTTTAATTACTTGCTGTGCATCTGTAATATCAAATTGGTTCATAGCTAACAAAATCATATCGGGCTGAGGTCGATTATTCTTTACATCAGATGCTGTTACTAGTCCATTAAAATGCTCACCTTTAACCCACCCTAGTTTATTAATTAATGAATTAGCTGTTTGTGAATTATAGCCAGTATTCAGCACTACTAGAATTCCATTTTTTTTCAATTCAGCAAAAACTTCAGCAGTATTGTCTTGTTGAAGTATTTCCATAGTATCATATGCGCTTTCTAGCAGCTTAATAAAATTTTGGAAGATACTATTGGCTAATACTTCATCATTAATATCACCATATACACTTAATACACTTTTTATTGCCTGTAATTTCTCTTTCCCTGCACCTTCTTGTAATACTTGATTAAGAGAAAAATCAAAGCCTTTTTCATTGATTGCTTTTTGAAGCGTTTTATACACTACATTATTTTCGTTAACTGTTGTTCCTGCCATATCAAAAACGACCATCTTTATCATATAACTGTTTTTATTGTTTAGGGATGATTTTTTTAAACATATTCAACTCTTTCCCAAACACTCTACTACTTTTTTATTACGAGAGAGTAAACTTTGATTGAGTTTATCAATAGCAAAAGAATATGACTTTTGCATTTCAATATCCTTAATAAATAAACTCTTTTTAAGAGTAAGCGTATTAATCATTACTTCTGCATCGTGCCATTGACCTATTAACTCTTGCAGCTTTTGGAAATGTGCGAAATTTAAATCTTGAATATCTTCCTTCCAATTTGCTGCGTAAATTTTTCTTTTAATTAATTTACGTATTTCATGCCATTCCTGTTCTGTACAATTTTTTGATATTTTTTTTTCAATTCTTGCATTTAGGTCAATTAAATATTGATCTATTAAAATTTTATTTGTCCCAAGAACAAAAGATTGCGCATCTTGCATCAATACACCAAAATCATATTTTATATGGTCTATTTGTATTGATAAATCATACATATTTTTTTGTAAAATACTATTTGGAAAATAATTAAACCTAAAATCTGTTAGTTCATTATTTTCTAACCACTTAACTAATAATTGAAATTCTCTTATTTCCCCCGCTATTAAAAATATTTTTTCTAGTACATTAATCTGCTTTTTGAAATTACTTTTAGGATAAATTTTACGTAAAAACTTAAGAATTGATAACAACTTTTTTAATTCTAACCTAAATTCATGCATAGAAGTTTCAGTATCATTTATTCCAAATTCATGTAAATGGTTCTGAACATGTTTAATTCTTTGTTCATAATAAATGTGAAATCTAGTATTCAAAACTTTCATTTCAATTAATTTGTTTTTACTCACTAAATAATGACATAAAAATTATTGCTATTTAATAAACTTCAAAAATACTTACTCTCTTTCTTTTGTGTTTTTAATTTCCTTTATAAATGCAGCTCTTACAGGAACCGGCACTATGGCATCATATCCTTTAATACTTTTCCAAAGCATTTTATTCATAACATCATCTGGAACTCGGTCTATTTCTGAGAAATTTAACCCTTTAGCTAATGCAGCTAATTTTGTACCAGTTGGGTTTACATCGTTTAAATTGATATTGGAAGGAATATGCTTATACGGTGTTTTATCTGCAGTCTTACTAAAACATCGCCACATGGGTGTTGCCGATGCATCGTACTGACTCATAGGTGGAAGACCAAGAATTAATTCAATTGTTCTTAACATAGATGAAGAAGAATACATGGTATGATCTACAAAATGACGTTTAACATACCCTCCTGCTAAATAAGCCGTTGTTCGGTGCGCATCCACATGGTCTGGTCCATTTTGAGCATCATCTTCTGCTATAAATACAACAGTATTTTCCCATATTGGACTTTTACTAATATGTTCTATCATCATTCCAATGGCAAGATCATTATCTGCAACATGCGCAAATGGAGTTGGTCTACCTGCTGCCGTTCCTTCGGTATGGTCACTTAACATTCTAAAAGTCATTAAGTGAGGCAACTTATTTTCTTTCATTAAAGAGTCAAAATCATTTTGCCAAATTCTATACCTCATAGTATCAGAATCACGCAAATCACCCGTTGGATATTTGGGCGTAAAATGATCTTTTAATACCGGTATTCTTGGTGTATTATCTGCATTTACAAACTCTCCATATGTTCTATAGGAAACATTAAATTGATTTGCTTGATCCCAAATAAATTGTTTGTTTAAACTTGTTTTTCCAGCTGCACCTTTGCCCCTGCCTCCATAACTGGTTGGCCAATTTTTTTCCATATAATCAGTTGCATAAGCGCCCATACACCAATCATGTCCATCGGCACTAACTTCTCCATCTACATAAAAATTATCTAGTAATACAAAATTATCTACCAAAGAATGATGATTGGGGGTAATTTTTCGTCCAAATAAAAGAAGGCTTGTATCGCCATTGCCTTGTGGAAAATCAGACAACACTTGATCGTAAGTACGATTCTCTTTTATGATGTAGAAAACATACTTAATGGGCGATGGATCACCAATTTTTCGTGGTATAGGATTATTTACTTCTCCATTAGCGTATACCAATTGCTCATTACTAAATGGGGTATTATTAACCACTGCCTTTGAATAATCAAGCAAAATACGCTCAGTTGGAATTGGGATTATAGAAAGTGTTCCCATCAATAATCCACCACCAATGTATTGCACCTGTTTTGGTTTTGCAGTATCACCACCATGTAGCATTACACCTTGCTTAATTCCTATGGGATTAGGGCCATATGGGTTTGGTAAAGATGAAAAACCTTTGGCATTAGCAACATACAATTTTGAATCAATAACACGTACAACACTTGGATACCAACCTGTAGGTATAAATCCTAGCGAATGACTTGAACCAGGATGGCTAACATCAAAAACTGCCAAACAATTATTATCTGCATTAGCAATATATAATGTTTTGTCGTTATTACTTAGTGCAACAGAATTACTAGTAGACCCACTCAGTTTTGTTGGATGTACTGCAGCATTCAATGTTTCTAAAACTTTATTTTTCTTAAGATCTATTACTGAAATAGTATTGTCATTTGCATTTGAAACATACAAGAATTTTGCATTGCGCGAGATACATAAATCATTAGGGTTGTCTCCTACAAAAACAGAATCAACAATTTCATTTTTTTGTGTATCATAAGCCACCACTTGATCTTTGCCCCAAAGACTGATGTATAATTTTGTATTATCTGGTGTTAATAGACAGGTGTATGCTTCAGCACCTAAGGCAATTCTTTGAGCTATTTTTTTTGATTTCAAATCAATTATGTAAAGACTATTATCTTGCTTGGTAACAACATATAAAATATTTTTGTTGTCATCTAAGGCTAACCCAGTTGGAGAAATAGAATTTGTAATTTTTTGCTTACTCCATGGCGCGCCTAATTTAATAGTATCAGTTGTAATTAGTTTATCGTTAATGATAGCATAACGTAAAATCCAGTTATTATCTCCACCAGAAACATACAATGATTTTTCATCGGCACTAAACGCCAATCCGCCCCATGATTTACTAATCACTACTTTGTCTAATTCTACATCTTTTTTAGCGTCCAATAATTGAATTGTTTGAATACTTTGCCCATTGTTGGTAACTGCAGCATATCGATTATTTTTACTTACTACAATATTTAATGGCAAATCTCCTAGAGGCAAACTCTTTCCAACTGGTGTTAATGACCATCCATTAGGTAGTTTGATTCTGTTTTTTTCAATTACACTCAAATTTTGAGCATGCATTGTGCTTGTTAATAAAAGAATAGATATTAGAGAAAGTAAAAGTTTCATAGTTATTACAGTTAATTAATAAATTAAAATAAAATTAATGCACATACGACTTCTTTGTTATAGCCATTAATTATTTTATTGTCAACTTTTTAAATATTCTATTAAAATTAATCGACACTTAACATACCAAATATGGTATTTAGGCGAAATTTACAATAAAATAAGTCGTTAATAAATCATCCAGCGACTGTTGTATCATGAATATTATCCTTTTTATATGAAAAAAATTATTACTATATCTATTTGCTTTTCATTTATTGCTTTAGTATCGGCTCAAACTATTAAATCTATTGAATCTAAACGAATTAAACTATCTAATGGATGGAACATTACTCCAATAGGTAAAAGTTTACCATTGGGAGACCTACCACTAAATATGGCTATTTCAAGTTCAAAAAAATATATGGCGGTTACCAATAATGGTCAAAGCACACAATCGCTTCAATTGATTGATGTTATTAATGAAAAAATATTAGACAACATTAATATTCCAACATCTTGGCTTGGACTTAAATTTAGTGCCGATGAAAAATCATTGTATGTTTCTGGAGGGAATGAAAATCGTATTTTGAAATATAGTGTCATTCAAAATAAACTTCATTTAGCAGATAGCATTCTACTAGGTAAACCTTGGCCAAATAAAATATCCCCTACTGGACTTGAAATAGATAATAATTTAAATAAAATGTATGTTGTAACAAAAGATAACAATACACTTTATATCATTAATTTACTTACAAAGAAAATTATAAACGAAATTAAACTGCCTGCCGAGGCATATACCTGCTTACTTTCTCCAAATAAAAAAGAATTATATATTTCATGTTGGGGATGTGAGCAATTATTAATTTTTAATACAGTAACTGGCGTAATTACGGCAAAAATACCGGTTGGAAGTAATCCTAATGATCTTTGCATTTCTCCCTCAGGTCAGTTTATTTACATAGCAAATGCAAATGATAATAGTGTTTCTGTTATTGATATAAAAAAACAAAAAGTAATTGAAACACTAAATGCTGCACTATATCCTAATTCACCTAATGGATCAACTACCAATAGTGTTGCGCTTAATAGCACTGGAAAAATATTATATATTGCCAATGCAGATAATAATTGTTTGGCTGTTTTTGACGTGAGTAAGCCTGGAAGT
>Ga0304728_1001354_pt1 | contig 17483 bp, 10 predicted proteins | sample C_130625_MF_Meta_FD_190476 | JGI IMG/M metagenome (GOLD analysis project Ga0304728, IMG submission 190476) | Freshwater microbial communities from Lake Croche, Canada to study carbon cycling - C_130625_MF_MetaG (v2) (version 2) | ecosystem: Environmental > Aquatic > Freshwater > Lake | place... | reverse complement strand
CATCCTCTGCAATATGCGCCATGATGCGTAATTCAATTTGTGAATAGTCGGCCGAGAGCAACTTACAACCCTGGGCCGGAATAAACGCCTCCCGAATGCGACGACCCTCTTCCGTGCGCACAGGAATATTTTGCAAGTTCGGATCACTTGAAGCCAAACGCCCAGTCACCGCAGTCGCCTGAGAAAAACTCGTATGTACTCGTCCTGTTTTAGGATCCGCCATACGCGGGAGTTTCTCGATATAGGTCGACATCAATTTAGCAAGACTGCGGTAGTCCAAGATACGCGCAGGTAAGGGATAGTCTTCCGCCAACTTCTGCAACACTTCCTCGTCAGTCGATGGCGCACCGGATGGCGTCTTCTTAATGACAGGGAGCTCTAACTGCCCAAATAAAATCTCTGCGATCTGCTTGGGAGACTGAATATTAAATGGCTGTCCAGCTAACTTATGAATCTCACCCTCAAGAGCAAGCAGACGTTTGCCAACTTCTTGACCTTGCTGAGATAACAAGGCAGAGTCAATCCGAATGCCATTACGTTCCATGATGCCCAGAACCCGCATTGCTGGCATCTCGACATCTTCATAAATGTATAAAAGACCTGGACTTGTCTGAATTTGTGGCCATAGCATGTGATGCAAGCGCAAGGTAATGTCAGCATCTTCTGCTGCATAGTCTGCGGCGATCTTGAGATCAACTTGATCAAAGCCAATCTGGTGGACGCCTTTACCGCAGACCTCTTCATACTTAATGGTCTTCATACCGAGATGTCGCTCAGCTAAGTTATCCATATTGTGCGGCATATGCGACTCGAGCACATAAGATTCCAGCATGGTGTCAAAGGCAATGCCTTGCAAGGTGATGCCGTAGTTTGCAAAGATATGGCTGTCGTACTTCAGGTTTTGCCCTACCTTAAAATTGGTAGCGCTTTCTAGCCAGGGCTTCATGCGTGCCAAAACCAGTTCGCGGCTGAGCTGGGCCTCTCCATTGCGATGCGCTACTGGGATGTAACAAGCCTCCCCAGGGGTAACACAAAGCGAGATACCGACAAGCTCAGCAGCCAGTGCATCTAAGCTAGTAGTCTCGGTATCCACCGCCGTAAGATCAGCGCCCTCAATTTTTTTAATCCAACGATCTAGTGTTACCTCATCCACTACACACTCATAGTGTTTTGCAATCGCACCTTGCAGATCTGTTGTTTCTTGTGACAAGGCAGTTGTCGCTTCTGTAGCAGTGGGGCCAAATTTCTTGGCCTCGCTTTTTACACTTTCCTCTGAGTTGTTTTTTATGGGACTACCGGCTAAATCAAAGTTGCTGTTGGCTTCAGGAACAGTACCACCCAACTGCCTCTCCACATCACGCAACCAAGTCTTAAATGCGTAGCGCTCAAACAACTCACGCAATAGCGGTGCATCTTCTGGTTTCGCATGCAGGTCATCTAGGCCTGGCAGATGAGGTGATAAATCGCAATCGGTTTTGACGGTAATGAGTTGACGCGCTTGTGGCAGCCACTCCAAACTATTTCGCAAGTTCTCGCCAACAACACCCTTCACTTGGTCGGCGTTTGCCATCAAGTTGTCTAAGTCACCAAATTCAGCCAACCATTTGTTTGCCGTTTTAGGACCGGCTTTAGGAACACCCGGTACGTTATCAACCGTATCACCAATGATGGAAAGGTAATCTACGATGCGCTCCGGAGGTACGCCGAATTTTTCAATCACACCATTGATATCCAATTTCTCATTGGTCATCGTATTAATTAAGGTGACTGAAGCATTCACTAACTGAGCCAAATCTTTGTCGCCAGTAGAAATAATTGTTTCCCAGCCAGCTTGGGTTGCTTGGCTAGCTAAGGTGGCAATCACATCATCGGCCTCAACCCCAGAAACCATCAATACCGGCCAGCCCAAAGCTTTCACCATCGCATGGATCGGCTCAATCTGCCTTACCAAATCTTCAGGCATGGGGGAGCGATGCGCTTTGTACTCGGGATACATTTCATCACGGAATGTCTTACCTTTGGCGTCAAAAACACAGGCAATGTGATCAGCCTTGAGTTCTAAGCGAGCTCGGCGCATCATATTTACCATCCCATAGATAGCCCCCGTTGGGTCGCCTGCCCCATTTCTGAGGTCTGGCATGGCATGAAAGGCGCGATAGAGGTAGCTAGAGCCGTCTACCAACAAGAGTCTATGTTTAGTCATACCGCAATCGTACAATCTAGTTGCTAACTGCCTACATATCAGGTTCAAATCCTCCTGAAAAGAGGCCTATAAAGGTGAAAAATGATGCACGCTCTAACTAACTTACTCCACGCTTCTGTGAGCCAAACCCTTGTTCTAACAAGCTTTTTAGTGGCTTTTGCCTCTTTTGGCCTGCATACAGCGCACGCCCAAAATAATTCTCAAGCGCTGAGCCCCTCCGAGTTGCAGCGCATCAATAATCAGCCCTTAGCGCCGCCAGTGAGCGCTTCTCAGGTAACCAATACGCCCGAGGGTCGCAAACCGAGCTTTCAGCACAAAGAAGCCACTGGTACTGAAATTACCGAATACAAAGATACCAATGCGCCTACTCAGGTGGATGTGAAGACACGCTATACCAGCTACGAAATGGCGCCCCCAGCAACAGTGATGCCTGGCGTACCAAAAGAAACTGACCTGATCAGCGTACCGAGTATCAGAGTTCCTTTTTAGTCTTTACTCATGGCCGTTTTCACCCCCATTGAACTAAGTGATATCTCTGCTTGGATCTCAAGCGACTTTGATATTGGGCAGGTCATCGATATTCGTGGAATTCATGGTGGGATTGAGAACTCCAATTTCTTTCTCGATACTGAGAAAAATGGCAAGAAACAAGAATATGTTCTGACGATTTTTGAAAGACTATCGGCAGAGCAACTTCCATACTACCTAGAGCTAATGCGCCATTTGGCGAATAAAAGTATTCCCGTACCTAAGCCGCTTGAAAATAAACAGGGGCAAATTTTATTTACACTCAAAGGTAAGCCTGCAGCCATTGTGAGCAAGCTTCCCGGCCTTTCTATGCTCGCACCCGAAGCCAAGCATTGCGCCCTGGTTGGCGAGTATTTAGCCAAAATGCATTTGGCCAGCAGCGACTTTAAGCTCACCCAAGAGAATCTTCGCAGTCTTACTTGGTGGCAAAAAACAGTTCCGCAAGTGTTGTCACACTTAAGTGACACACAAAAAGAATTGCTGACTAGCGAGCTCGCAACTCAAGAGCAATTCTTTGCCTCTGAAGCCTATAAATCATTGCCACAAGGGGCAAGTCATTGCGATCTCTTTAGGGATAACGTGCTATTTGATCCTCAAGGCGCAAGCGATTGCTCTCAAGATCAGCTGGGTGGTTTCTTCGACTTTTATTTCGCTGGAACAGATAAGTGGTTATTTGATTTAGCAGTTACTGCAAATGACTGGTGCCTTGCTGACAACAAACAAGATTTAGATCCTGCTCGCTTCAAGGCGCTGATGGATGCCTATCAGGCTGTTCGCCCACTCACTAGTGAAGAACAAGCAAGCTGGCCCCTGATGGTGCGGGCTGCAGCTCTGCGTTTTTGGATCTCCCGACTGTGGGATTTTTATTTGCCACGTGATGCGCAAATGCTCACCCCGCATGACCCTCGTCATTTCGAAAATATTCTTTTAAGTCGCAAGGCAATATGAAACTCAATTCCGTCACTCCAAAAGAGGGTTATACCTGGATACGTCAAGGCATTTGGCTTTTTAAACAAAATCCTTTGGGTTTTTTAATGCTGGTATTCATGTACATATTTGCAGCGCAACTTGCAGTACTCGTACCCGTGATTGGTATTTTTGCCGTCTTATTACTCACGCCTACTTTATCAGTAGGCTTTATGACCGCCTGCCGCCTAGCGATTCAAAAAGAACGTATTCGACCCTCGGTATACGTGATTGCACTGCAATCGACCCCCTTGATTCGCAAACGCATTCTCCAATTGGGTTTGGTCTACGCCGCACTCATACTTGCTCTCAGCTTTATCTTAAGCTTGTTGGTAGATTTTGAGTTGCTCATTCCACTAATGACTAACGAAAAGCCGATTACCTCAGAAGCCATCAATCAGATTTACCTGATTCTCTTTTTTGGCGGCATTCTTTATGTGCCAGTGGCAATGTTGATGTGGTTTTCTCCCGTGCTCGTTGCTTGGGCTGATATGTCTATAGCGCAAGCACTCTTTTCCAGTGCTGTTGCTTGCTGGACCAATCGGGGCGCATTCTTTTTATATCTCGCAATTTGGGGTGGAATCTTAATCGCTATTCCTCTAACGATTGGCTCTATTTTTGATGCTCTCGACTTAGGTCAAGCCGCATCATTCATCATCGCCCCTATTTCCATGGCGGGGCTCACTGTGATGCACTGCTCTTTCTTCGCTACCTGGAAGGCATGCTTTGCTGAAAAAGAAGCGGCTACTTTAATCGCTTAATCTATCGCAGCTAGCTTAGCAATGCTGAGCTGAAGCCATTTAACGCCATGGCGCTTGAAATTCACCTGAGCACGTGCATCAGCATCATTACCCTCGAGGCCTGTAACGCGCCCTTCACCAAACTTGGTATGGAATACATTTTGGCCAATCGTAAATGGGTAGTTGCCGCGTGGTGGCGAGGCCATTCTGGTCACGGCGGTTGAGGCAGATCCTACTCGGCCAATTTGCCTTGCAGGTCGCTCACGCTCATTACTACTGTCAAAGAAATCATTCGACCCAAACTCGCGCTGACGGGTATAGCCATCCTGCCAAGTCGATTCTGAGCGGTCGCCATTTCCACTACTAGTACCACCCCAACGGGCATCTTTCACTTTGGGAGTGAGCCACTTCAGTGAATCCGATGGCAACTCTTCCAAGAAACGAGACGGCATGTTGTAGCGAACTTGGCCATGCAACATCCGTGACTGGGTATGAGATAGGTAGAGACGCTCTTTTGCGCGAGTAATCGCAACATACATTAAGCGTCGTTCTTCTTCCAAACCATGCTGCTCATTAATACTGTTCTCATGTGGGAACAAGCCCTCTTCTAAGCCAGTAATAAATACAGAGATGAACTCCAAGCCTTTGGCAGAGTGCACCGTCATCAGCTGCACAGCGTCTTGGCCTGCCTGAGCTTGGTTATCACCGGCCTCAAGTGAAGCATGCGAGAGGAATGCGGCTAATGGTGAGACCTCGACTACACCAGGCGCATTCTCACCCGGTAGTGTGGCGGCAGTGGCATCCTGACCATAACCTTCTTCCGCAATAAATGCGGTTGCAGCGTTAATTAATTCTTGTAAGTTTTCTACGCGGTCCTGGCCTTCGCGCTCTGAGAGGTAGTGCTGAATCAAGCCACTATTTTGAATCACGAATTCCACTGTCTCAGGCAATGTGTTGTGACGAGTAGCTTCACGCATATGATCAACGAGGCGCACAAAGCCACCCAAGGAGGCGCCAGCTTTGCCATCCAATGTCGATGCCGCCAAATACAAAGAACTGTTTTGTGTACGAGCTGCATCTTGCACAGCTTCAATCGATCTCGCCCCAATACCGCGTGTTGGGAAATTGACCACGCGGGAGAAGGAGGTGTCATCATTTGGATTTTCTAGCAGACGTAAATACGCTAAGGCATGCTTAATTTCAGCTCGCTCGAAGAATCGTAGTCCACCATAAACCCGATACGGAATCGCTGCAGAAAATAAGGCGTGCTCGATGATTCGTGATTGAGCATTACTGCGATAGAGCAAAGCAATTTCAGTACGCTTGATGCCGCTATTCACTAAAGCTTTGATTTCATCTACAAGCCAGGCAGCTTCAGCGTGATCACTCGGCGCATCATAGATGCGCACTGGCTCACCATGACCTGCATCGGTACGCAAGTTTTTACCAAGACGATCTGTATTGTTAGAAATGAGGTAATTGGCTGTATCCAAGATATGACCATGCGAGCGGTAGTTCTGCTCAAGCTTGACCATCATCGGGTGATATTGCTTTTCATACAGACGCATGTTCTCCACATCTGCGCCGCGAAAAGCATAAATACTTTGATCATCATCACCCACCGCAAAAACTGCACTGCTTCCCATGCCGCTGACATTGACGCGACTAGCATCGTGACCAGAGAGTAATTTGAGCCAAGCGTATTGCAAGGCATTGGTATCTTGAAACTCATCAATCAAAATATGCCGGAAGCGTTCTTGGTAATGCGTCCGAATAGCCTCGTTATGTTTGAGCAACTCATAGCTACGTAATAGGAGTTCAGCAAAGTCAACTACACCCTCACGCTGGCATTGCTCGTCATAAGCCTCGTACAACTGGGCCATCTTGGCCTGAAAATCATCCCCTACCGATAATTCTTTGGCACGCTGACCACGCTCTTTGGCGTGGGCAATGAAGTATTGCAACTGCTTAGGGGGGTATTTCTCATCATCGACCTTTAAGCCCTTCAAAAGTCGCTTAATGGCGGAAAGCTGATCCTGGGTATCCAAAATCTGAAAAGTAGACGGTAAACCTGCTTCTTTGTGGTGCGCACGCAATAAACGGTTACAAAGACCATGAAAAGTGCCAATCCACATGCCTCGGGTGTTAATCGGCAACATGGCGCTCAGACGCAACATCATCTCTTTAGCAGCCTTATTGGTAAAGGTCACCGCCAGGACACCAATAGGTGAAACCTGACCTGTTTGGATCAACCAAGCTATACGGGTCGTCAGGACGCGGGTTTTTCCACTACCAGCGCCAGCCAAAATCAGGGCTGACTGGGCCTGGCCATTTTCATTTACCGGCGGGAGGGTCACTGCCTCGCGTTGTTCTGGATTAAGGTTTGCGAGTAGGTCTGAGTACATCGCCCCAATTATAATTTGCCTCTTATGCCAAATGCTTCGAATACCCCTAATTTACCCACTTCCCCTAACTCTCCAATAGCGAGTTCTGTAGACGACCTAGCCAAATCCTACGAACCCGCCCCAATTGAAGCTTATTGGGGTCTAGAGTGGGAACGCCGAGGTATTGCCGACGCCACCCTAGATGAGGGCAAGGGCGATTTCTCGATTCAGCTGCCGCCACCAAATGTGACGGGCACACTGCACATGGGTCACGCTTTTAATCAAACCATCATGGATGGCCTGGTACGTCATGCCCGCATGTCTGGCAAAAATACTTTGTGGGTTCCGGGTACAGACCATGCCGGTATCGCTACACAAATCGTCGTTGAGCGTCAACTCGATGCTCAGAAAATCTCTCGCCATGATTTAGGTCGTGAGAAATTCTTGGAAAAAGTGTGGGAGTGGAAAGAAACTTCCGGCAATACCATTACTCGTCAGATTCGTCGCTTAGGTGCCTCAATTGATTGGGGTAAAGAATATTTCACGATGGACAGCAAGATGTCCAAAGCGGTTGTCGAAGTATTTGTTCGTTTACATGAGCAAGGATTAATTTACCGCGGTAAACGTTTAGTGAACTGGGATCCAGTTTTAGGAACTGCGGTCTCTGACTTAGAAGTGGTGAGCGAAGAAGAAGATGGCTCGATGTGGCACATTCGCTATCCATTAGCCGATGGCTCCGGACACCTGACCGTTGCTACCACGCGCCCAGAGACTTTATTGGGTGACGTAGCCGTCATGGTCAATCCAGAAGACGAGCGCTACAAATACCTCATTGGTAAGTCAGTACAGCTACCGCTGTGCAATCGCGAGATTCCGATTATTGCGGATGACTATGTTGATTTAGCTTTTGGTACCGGCGTGGTTAAAGTGACACCTGCGCATGACTTCAATGACTATGCTGTTGGACAACGCCATCAGTTGCCACTCATCAATATCTTGACTCTCGATGCCAAGATTAATGAGAATGCACCTGCGGTATATCAAGGTCTTGAGCGCTTTGCTGCCCGCAAAAAAATCGTTTCTGACTTAGATGCAGCTGGCCTATTAGAAAAAGTGCAGCCACATAAATTAATGGTGCCACGTGGCGATCGCACCCAAACCATCATTGAGCCAATGCTCACTGACCAATGGTTTGTCGCGGTATCTAAACCAAGTCCAGATAACAAATATCAACCAGGCTCCTCTATTGCTGGCGCAGCGCTAGATGCAGTAAAAAATGGTGGCATTAAGCTCGTTCCAGAAAACTGGATTAGTACCTACTCTCAGTGGTTAGAAAACATTCAGGACTGGTGCATCTCTCGACAGCTCTGGTGGGGACATCAAATCCCTGCTTGGTATGGTGAGGATGGTCAAATTTTCGTAGCGCGCTCTGAAGAAGAAGCGAAAGTGAAGGCTAGTGCTGCCGGTTATAGCGGCCAACTCAATCGCGACCCCGATGTCTTAGATACCTGGTTTAGCTCTGCACTGGTGCCATTTAGTTCATTAGGCTGGCCAGAGGAAACGCCAGCTCTAAATCACTTCTTACCATCCTCAGTATTGGTGACCGGTTTTGACATCATCTTCTTCTGGGTAGCCAGAATGGTCATGATGACTTGCCACTTCACTGGCAAAGTGCCTTTCCATACCGTGTACGTACACGGCTTAGTCCGTGATGCTGAAGGTCAGAAAATGAGTAAATCCAAAGGAAATACTTTGGATCCAATCGATTTAATTGATGGCATCAAGATTGAAGACTTAGTTGCCAAGCGCACTACTGGCTTGATGAATCCTAAGCAAGCAGAAAGTATTGGTAAGAAAACGAAGAAAGAGTTTCCGGAAGGGATTCCTGCATTTGGTACGGATGCCCTACGCTTTACCTTCGCCTCACTCGCGTCACTGGGTCGTAACATTAATTTTGATCAGAAGCGCTGTGAAGGCTATCGCAACTTCTGCAACAAACTCTGGAATGCCACTCGCTTTGTGCTCATGAATTGCCCTGGCAATAATGAAGATAATGGCTTTGCGCCGTGCGACAAGCAATGTGGCCCAGAAGGGTATCTCGACTTTTCAGCAGCAGATCGTTGGATTGTTTCTCAACTGCAAAGAACCGAAGCTGATGTTGCTAAAGGCTTCCAAAACTATCGCTTTGACAACATTGCTACGAGCATCTATCAATTTGTTTGGGATGAATACTGCGATTGGTATCTAGAGTTAGCCAAGGTACAGCTCCAGACTGGAACGCCTGCACAGCAACGCGCCACTCGCCGCACTCTCTTGCGTGTTTTAGAAACCATCTTGCGCATGGCTCATCCACTGATTCCATTTATTACTGAAACCCTCTGGCAAACCGTTGGGCCGAAGGTTGGTAAAGAGCTGGCTAAACAAGATAAGCAAACCATTGCGCTCCAGCCATACCCAGTTGCTCAACTCGATAAGATTGATGAGCAAAGCGAAGCTTGGGTAGCCCAGATTAAATCGATTGTGGATGCTTGCCGTAATCTACGCGGCGAGATGCAAGTCTCTCCCGCACTGAAGGTGCCTCTCTGGATTAGTGGGCCGCAAGATTTCTTGGAAAAGGTAAGTCCCTACCTGACTGCTTTAGCCAAGCTATCTGAGGTCAAAATCTACGATGATGAGTCTGCTTTAGAAAAGGATGCCCCTGGCGCACCAATAGCCCTAGTTGGCAATCTGAAGTTATTACTCAAAATTGAGGTGGATGTGGCAGCTGAGAGAATTCGCCTAAGCAAAGAAATTGAGCGCCTAGCTAGTGAGATCACCAAAGCACGCAGCAAACTTGGTAACGAAAGCTTTGTAGCCCGCGCCCCAGAAGAGGTGGTAGCTCAAGAAAAGCAACGTCTTGCTGGTTTTGAGCAAAACCATGAGAAGCTTGTTGCACAATTAGAACGACTGAAATAAAACATCAATAAAACTGATCGGAATTGCAATGCCATTAAGCACTAAAGCCGTTACTAAAGCCGTCTTCCCCGTTGCAGGTTTGGGCACACGCTTTTTACCAGCCACCAAGGCTAGCCCGAAAGAGATGCTCAATGTCGTGGATAAACCACTCATTCAGTACGCGGTTGAGGAAGCGATTGCTGCTGGTATTACCGAAATGATTTTTGTAACTGGTCGTAGTAAGCGTGCAATTGAGGATCACTTTGATAAAGCTTATGAATTAGAGGCTGAACTCGAAGCCAAAAATAAAACTGCTTTACTGGAGATTGTTCGTAGCGTCAAACCCAGCCATGTAGATTGCGTTTATGTTCGCCAACCTGAAGCTTTGGGCTTGGGTCATGCGGTCCTATGCGCAGAAAAGCTCGTACGTGATGAGCCTTTTGCCATCATCCTGGCAGATGACTTACTCGATGGCCAACCACCAGTACTCAAGCAAATGCTCAAAGTATTTGATGAGCAAAATGGTTCCGTCTTAGCGGTGGAAAAAATTGATCCCTCTAAAAGTAGCTCCTACGGCATTATTTCTGGAGCAGAGGTATCCAAGGGCATCTATCACTTAAATGGCATTGTAGAAAAGCCACAGCCTAAGGATGCGCCATCCAACCTAGCGGTAGTGGGTCGCTATGTTCTGTCTTCAGATATCTTTAATCACATTCGTAATCTGAAGCCCGGTGCTGGCGGTGAAATCCAGCTCACTGATGCGATCGCCTCTTTACTCAAAGAAGAGCCTGTATTTGCTTATGAATACGATGGCGTGCGCTATGACTGCGGTAGCAAGCTTGGCTACCTCAAGGCTTCAGTAGAATTTGCTTTGCGGCATCCAGAAGTCAGTACCGAGTTTGCAGCTTACTTAAAGAGCCGTTCTTTAAGCTAGGGTTCACAGCCAATCTCCAAGGTGAGAAAAGCAAAAAGGCAGAAATTACTTCTGCCTTTTTCTTTAGTGCCGAGTATTTCGGTACGCCTTATCTTCTCTTAAGAAAGAAAACCAATACGTCACCCTCAGTAGTGCTGGAAAGTAGTTCATTACCAGTCTGCTTTGCAAATGCAGGAAAGTCATGCGCAGCACCAGCATCTGTGGCCTTTACTTTCAAAACCTCGCCTGATTGCATAGTCGCTAAGGCCTTCTTAGTGCGCAAGATGGGAAGCGGGCAATTCATGCCAATCGCATCAACCTCAAGATTAAATTCGATGACATCGCTCATTTAGATGCCACCCAATCTTTTACGCCAGCCAATGCCGCACCTAATTTACTTGGATCAGTACCGCCGGCCATCGCCATCTCCGGCTTACCGCCGCCCTTACCGCCAACTTGCTGGGCGACGAAGTTCACTAAGTCACCTGCTTTAACTTTAGCAATCGAATCTGCAGTCACACCAGCAATCAAGCTGACCTTGTCACCCTGCACTGAAGCCAAGACAATTGCTGCAGTCTTTAACTTTCCTTTCAGGGCATCCATAGTCTCGCGCAAGACTTGAGCATCTGCGCCATCTAAGCGCACTGCCAATACTTTGATGCCATTGATATCAACTGCTTGCGTTGCTAACTCATCGCCTTGGCTAGCAGCGAGTTTGGAGTTGACCTTATCTAGCTCACGCTCAGCCTGACGCAAACTATCTTGAAGTTGAGTAACGCGACTCACTAAATCACCAGGGTGAGTTTTCAGTACCGCAGCAGCTTCATTAATTTTATCTTCTAAGCCTTGCAAGAAGTTCAAGGCATTTTTGCCGGTCACCGCCTCAACACGACGGATGCCAGCCGCTACACCACCTTCAGACACAATCTTCAAGCTACCGATATCACCCGTACGTCCAACGTGAGTTCCGCCGCACAACTCTCTAGAGCTACCGATTTCTAGTACGCGCACTTCGTCTGCATACTTTTCGCCGAAGAGCATCGTGGCACCGGTTTTCTGAGCATCGTCTAAGGACATCACTTTTCCGGAGGTCGCGGTATTTGCCAAAATCTCGGCGTTCACAATACCTTCTACCCGACGAATTTCTTGTGCAGTAATGGGTGCGTTATGAGTAAAGTCAAAGCGGGTTTTAGTGGCATCCACCAAAGATCCTTTTTGCTGTACGTGATCACCCAATACTTCACGCAAGGCTTTATGCAAAATATGAGTCGCACTATGGTTACGCATGGTTTCAGTTCTTTGTTCTATATCCACCAAGGCGTTGATTGCGTCGCCAACCTTGAGCTCCCCCTCTTGCACTTCGCCCTGATGTCCAAAAACATCTGCCTGAATCTTGAAGGTATCTTCAACTGCAAAACGTACCGCTTCATTACGCAACTCACCTTTATCGCCAACCTGTCCACCAGACTCGGCATAGAAAGGGGTGTTATCTAAAACGACCACTGCGGCATCACCAGCCTTGACAGACTGCACTGCAGATCCGTCAACATAAAGGGCAGTGACTTTGGCGCCCTCATGCTTCAAGGTGTCGTAGCCATGGAACTGGGTTGGCTTACCGGAATACTCCAATCCTTGAGCCACCTTGAACTTACCAGCTGCTCTTGCTTGATCACGCTGCTTTTGCATTGCCAAGTCGAAACCTTCTGCATCGACAGTGACATCGCGCTCACGGCACACGTCAGCAGTGAGGTCCAATGGGAAGCCAAAGGTATCGTGCAAGCGGAAGGCAGTTTCACCATCAAGTGTCTTGGTGCCACCAGCAAGCGCAGTCTCTAAAATCTCCATACCGTTAGCGATTGTCTGGAAGAAACGCTCTTCCTCCTGCTTAATCACTTCACTCACTTTATCTTTCGCTGCCTGCAACTCTGGATAAGCCTGACCCATCTCTTTTACGAGAGCGGGGACGAGTTGATAAAAGAAAGGTTTGCGTGCGCCCAATTTATAACCGTGACGAATCGCGCGGCGCGTAATACGACGCAAAACATAACCACGACCAGCATTACCTGGAATCACACCATCCACCACAATAAAACTACAGGCGCGAATGTGATCCGCAATGACTTTGAGAGACGGGCTAGTTGGATCGCAATTCTCACCACCAGCTAAATCAACTGCTTCTTTGGCCGCTTTGAGCAAATTCACAAAGAGGTCAATCTCATAGTTCGAGTGCACATGCTGCAACACTGCCGCAATACGCTCAAGGCCCATGCCGGTATCGACGCTCGGCTTAGGCAATGGATTCATTTTACCCGCTTCATCGCGATTGAACTGCATGAATACGTTATTCCAAATCTCAATATAGCGATCGCCATCTTCATCAGGGCTACCAGGAGGGCCGCCAGCAATATGTGGGCCGTGGTCATAGAAGATTTCAGTACAGGGGCCGCAGGGCCCTGTATCGCCCATCATCCAGAAGTTATCTGAAGCGTAACGAGCACCTTTGTTGTCGCCTATACGAATAATGCGCTCAACTGGAACGCCGATTTGCTTGTTCCAAATCTCATAAGCCTCATCGTCTTCCGCATAAACGGTGACGAGCAGCTTTTCTTCTGGCAGCTTAAAGACTTCCGTCAATAGGCCCCAAGCAAACTGAATGGCATCTTTCTTGAAGTAATCCCCAAATGAGAAGTTCCCCAACATTTCAAAGAAGGTGTGATGACGGGCTGTGTAACCAACGTTATCTAAGTCATTATGTTTGCCGCCAGCACGAATACATTTCTGGGCGGTGGTAGCTCGGTTATAGGGGCGCTTATCAAAGCCTAAAAATACGTCCTTAAACTGATTCATCCCCGCATTGGTAAATAACAGGGTTGGGTCGTCTCCAGGCACCACAGGGCTGGATGGGACAATTTGATGGCCTTTTTGGGCGAAGTAGTCCAGGTACGCCTGGCGAATTTGAGAGACTTTCATACGAATAATTATCGCATTGGCACTTGTCGGGGGCAAACCCTTGGTAAAGCACCTCAATCCTGCCTTACAATCCCGTAACGTTAATAAATAGATCGACCTTTAAGTCGATATAAGGAGCTCAACTTGAAAATTCGCAATCAACGGGATTTTGGTGCTGGAATCATGTATATGGTTATCGGCCTGTTCTTCACCATAGTGGCCACTCAGTACCCCATGGGCACTGCAGCTAAGATGGGTCCAGGCTACTTCCCATTCTGCCTCGGCATACTGATGACTGCTTTAGGGCTCTTGGTCCTAGTCAAGTCTATGGGTGCCAAGGCTGCTATCGAATCTATCCCTAAATTCAATTGGAAGATCATTGCGCAAATTACTGGCGCAGTAGTCCTTTACGGCTTACTGCTACCTAAAATGGGATTCTTAGTGGCTGTAGTAGTTCTGGTATTTGTATCAGCGAGCGCAAGTAAGGAATTTACCTGGAAAGGCACCACAATTAACGCCGCCTTTTTAGTGACCTTCACTTACTCAGTCTTCGTTTTGGGTCTTAAGCTTCAGTTCCCACTACTACCTTTCTTCTTACAACAATAACGAACCGGGACTCTAAAAATGGATTTATTTGCTAATTTAGCGCTCGGTTTCGACACAGCGTTTACCTTACAAAACCTGATGTACTGCCTGATTGGCTGTATTTTGGGTACCTTGATTGGTGTTTTGCCAGGCTTAGGCCCAATTGCAACCATTGCGATGCTCTTGCCAGCCACCTACGCATTACCTCCAATTGCCGCTTTGATTATGTTGGCAGGTATTTACTACGGCTCGCAGTACGGTGGCTCTACTACTGCGATTTTGCTCAACATACCAGGGGAAACGTCCTCGGTAGTGACGGCGATTGACGGCTACCAAATGGCCAGAAATGGTCGAGCAGGTGTAGCCCTCTTTACTGCTGGCATGGGTTCATTCTTTGCTGGTTGCGTAGCAACACTGGTTTTGGCTGCATTTGCTGCACCACTCTCCCAGCTGGCATTTAAGTTCGGTCCCGCTGAGTACTTCTCCTTAATGGTCTTAGGATTGATTGGTGCGGTCGTACTGGCCTCAGGCTCATTGATCAAGGCGATCGGGATGATCATCCTCGGACTCTTGATGGGCTTGATTGGTACTGACGTGAACTCTGGCGTATCACGCTATGCTTTTGATATTCCTGAATTAAGTGACGGCATTGGATTCGTAGCCGTTGCCATGGGTGTCTTTGGCTTTGCAGAAATTATGGGCAACCTGGAAAAGACTGGTGATGACGAGGGCTTCCTCAACAAACTCACCACCATGATGCCGACCAAGACTGATATCAAGCGCATGATTCCTTCGATCTTGCGCGGCACAACTATTGGCTCCATTCTGGGCATTCTGCCAGGCGGCGGTGCTGCTTTGGCAGCGTTTGGCGCTTACTCAGTTGAAAAGAAATCCTCCAAGTACAGCCATGAGTTTGGCAAGGGTGCGATTGAGGGTGTAGCAGGTCCTGAAGCAGCAAATAATGCTGCTGCTCAAACCTCTTTCATCCCTTTACTGACCTTAGGTATCCCACCGAATGCTGTGATGGCCTTGATGGTTGGTGCGATGACAATTCATAACATTCAGCCTGGACCACAAGTCATGACCAGCAACCCAGCCTTGTTCTGGGGTCTGATTGCCTCGATGTGGATTGGTAACGTGATGTTGATTCTCTTGAACTTGCCACTCATCGGTATTTGGGTCAAGCTCTTGAAGATTCCTTATCGCTTTCTCTACCCAGCAATTTTGGTGTTCTGCTGTATCGGTGTGTACACCGTCAACAACACTGTATTTGACGTTTATGTCACTGCAGCCTTTGGTTTAATTGGTTACCTCTTCTTCAAGTTGGGTTGCGAGCCACCCCCATTGCTCTTAGGCTTCGTACTTGGGCCAATGATGGAGGAGAATTTCCGTCGTGCCCTCTTGTTATCACGCGGTGACTTCACAACCTTCTTAACCCGCCCACTCTCTTTAGGCTTGCTCATCGCAGCAGCCCTATTGGTTGTGATCGTGGCCTTGCCAGCGGTTAAGAAAACCCGTGAAGAGGCTTTCGTAGAGGAGTAATTCTCGAGCGCCTCCCATAAATGAGCCCGCAGCAGTTTGCGGGCTTTTTCTTTACAGGCGGGGGTTTTCTCTACAATGGGCGCATGTCCCAAGATAGCAAACCATCTAAATCGCCTGCCGGCACTCTTGCTGAGCCCTCTAATTTTTTGCGCCAAATCATTGATCATGACCTGGCAAGTGGCGCCTACCAGAACCGCAGCAATCGAGATGGTCAAGCTATCCCTTCGATCATTACGCGCTTTCCACCAGAGCCCAATGGCTATCTTCATATTGGCCATGCTAAAAGTATTTGCTTGAACTTTGGCTTAGCGGCTGATTACAACAATCAAGCAGGTGGTGCGCGTTGCAATATGCGCTTGGATGACACCAATCCAGTCAAGGAAGATGTTGAGTACGCCGATAGTATTTTGGATGCGGTGAAATGGCTTGGCTTTGATTGGGGCACACATCTGTATCACGCTAGTGATTACTTTGATCAACTGTATGCGTTTGCCGAAATTCTGATTCAGAACGGCAAAGCCTATGTTGATAGTCAGAGTGCGGAAGATATTCACACTAATCGTGGCAACTTCGGCCAAGCTGGAAAAAATAGTCCGTATCGCGATCGCACGCCCGATGAGAGCCTCGCTTTATTTCGCGAGATGCGTGATAGTAAATATAAAGATGGTGAGCATGTACTGCGCCTGAAGATTGATATGGCGCATCCGAATATTGTGATGCGTGATCCTGTGGTCTATCGCATTCGCCATGTAGATCACCACCGCACTGGTAGTAAGTGGTGTATCTATCCTTTATATGATTTCACACACTGCATTTCTGATGCCCTAGAAAATGTTTCGCACTCTATTTGTACTTTGGAGTTTGAAAATAATCGTCCGCTCTACGATTGGATTGTGGCCTCATTAGCTGAGCTAGGGATCTTCAAAAATCCTGTTCCACATCAATATGAATTCGCCCGCCTCAACCTCACTTACACCATTACTAGTAAGCGCAAGCTACTGCAATTGGTAGAAGAAAAACATGTGGATGGATGGGATGATCCACGGATGCCAACCATCGTAGGTATTCGTCGTAGGGGCTATACACCACAGAGTATTCGCCTGTTCTGTGAACGCATTGGTGTTTCTAAAGCAGATAGCTGGATCGATATGAGCACCCTAGATCAAGCCTTACGGGATGATCTTGAGGCCAAGGCGCCACGGGCCACAGCGGTTCTGAAGCCACTCAAACTCCTGATTGATAGTTTTGATGCATCCGCGAGTGAACCTTGCTCAGCCCCCCGCCATCCACAACATCCTGAGTGGGGCAATCGTGAGTTTCATTTCACAAGAGAATTGTGGATTGAAGAAGATGACTTTATGCAAGAGCCCGTCAAGGGGTTCTTTAGACTCTATCCACCGATTGGCGATCAAGCGGGTGGACGTGTACGTTTGCGCCATGGCTTTGTGATTGAGTGCACCGGATTTGAAGTGGATGCCAACGGCAAGGTGATTCAAGTTAATGCGACTCACTTCCCAGATAGTAAGAGCGGCACTTCCGGCTCAAACAATTACAAGGTGAAGGGCAATATTCATTGGGTCAGTGCGGCAGAAGCTGTGCCTGCACAAGTGCGACTCTATGACCATCTGTTTAATGACCCGCATCCCGATAGTGGCGATAAAAATTTCCTTGACGCAATTAATCCTCACTCGAAGCAAATGATTACTGCCTACTTAGAGCCTTGCATGAAAGACGCTAAA
>Ga0304728_1001350_pt1 | contig 17524 bp, 15 predicted proteins | sample C_130625_MF_Meta_FD_190476 | JGI IMG/M metagenome (GOLD analysis project Ga0304728, IMG submission 190476) | Freshwater microbial communities from Lake Croche, Canada to study carbon cycling - C_130625_MF_MetaG (v2) (version 2) | ecosystem: Environmental > Aquatic > Freshwater > Lake | place... | reverse complement strand
TTTAGTGTGAATCTCAAAGCCGTTGCATGATGTGTATCAGTAGATTGTTTAATAGACCTAAGGCCTTATTCTATTTTGGGAGAGAAATATGAAGCACTGCACTGAATGTGGCTCAGTATTGGAGCCAAATTGGGATTTTTGCAAATCTTGCGGTCATGCGGTTTTGAAGTCTGAGGCAATAAAATCAGTTAGCACAACTATTTCAGATTTCAAAGACAGTTCCTCATCGAAGGGAAGTGGCGGTCTGAGAAAGATTAGCTTTGTTGTGTTCCCAATTTTGGCTATTGGATTGCTGGGAATCGTATTAGCAAGCAAAATCGGCGGAGCTGCTCATTATTCAACTTTTCAGCAACTACAGAGTGCACTAGTCAAGAATAATATTTGCAAAAGCTTTGAGCCTGCAGCCCGTAAAGATGAAAAGGGTTTGCTTGTTTTTTGTGAAACAAATAAGAAGTTTCCCGATGGGAGCGGTTATGCAAGGTTTTGGGTTAACTTTAATTCAGATATTCAGATTCCAGTAAAGGATTGGAAACCAACTGCAGTCTTTTATAACAAGATACCTCAAAGTAATAGGCTAAAAGTTTCCATTGCACCAGATATATTCCCAACTATTGTGGGAGAAAATTGGATTATGTATGACCCCGTTGGTAGTGGTGTTTCTGGAGAGTTTAGCTTTACAAAAAATGATTTAGAATCTTATGCAAAGGCTCTTGGTGGTCAGTACTTGAGAGGAAAGTACGTTCCATAATTAATTTCTATTTAGTGAGGCCTGTCAACAAAAATTTTTTGAAAATAGATGACGAAAAGAATTAAGCCAAGGAAACCATGTAGCAGATCCTCAAGCTTGTCTATAAAAGTAACTGGAATCAGCGACTCATCTTTTGCGAGTAAACCCTTTACTGATTTGTATTTCATGCACTCTACTCTCCTTGGATATACCCAAGGGTAAACTATGGTTTAACGCTATTCAATATCTAGGTTTTATCTACCCAAAATTTTCCCAACGCCTTTTTCTTGCCAGAGCTCCAGGATTTGCTTCGTTACATTGACCATAGTTTCGCGTGAGCGTTCATCAACAGTTGAATAAGCACATGTCTGAACTAGGTCGCAGCTCCAGGTGGTTATTCCTGCGTTAAAAACTGCAGCACCTGAAGGCGTAGTGAACCAGATGGTCTGGGCCACTGGTTCAGGTCTGATCAAAGCGCCAGGACCAGGATCGGGTCCGTATCGCATCAAACCTGAAAATAGAATTTTCACATCAGGCGGTGAAGCAAGTGTTTTAACCGTAGCGTCAACTTCGCTATCTGGTGATATTCCTTCGATGCTTGCGTCAATCGGAATATGAAGCCAACTTGGGATATTAACTGCTTTTACACTTCCAAAAACATGCACACCGCTAGTAAGGGCTCCGGTCAACAAAGTCGGTGGCATATTTAAACGCTCATCCTCAAATTTAATTGATATTTCCCGCAGATCTCGAACGGGATCTTCAGTTGGTAAACGGTAAATAATTACTCTGCGATTCTGACCTATCTCGGATTCAGTCATTCGAACCTGCCAGATACCGGTATTGCCACCCAAAATCGCAAGATTAATTTTTGAATTTCGAGCTGCGATTAGCGTATCAAAAATTCGTCGAGTGAAATATTCAGCGTGTCCACCTAAGACTATTCCGTTGTAGCTATGAGAAATAGATGGCCAGGAATTTAGGTCTAAGTCAGAATATTGATCAGTATTGATGCCCTGCTTTTCTAAGAATTGAACAAGCGAAATAGCATCTCGATGAATACTAGATCCGCCACTACCCATAATTGGTCGATCAAATGAAACAACCCGACTGCGATCTTCCCTGCGTTCTGTCTTTGTGGTTCCTCTTCCAAAATAGGCCGACCAGTCGCCAAAAGAGTTATACGTGTTCCAAGTTATAAAGGAGTGCATAACCATCAACTCTGAACTACCTAATGGACTATGCAATACAAATGGTGCGACATTTTCAATGGTTCCATCTATCGAATGAGTAACAAATAAATAAAAACCAGGAACCCACGTTTTATCAATTCTCACGCGTAGCGTAATTGGCCATTTAGTTTCAACCATACGAGCCGCAGTTCTAGGGTAATTAATTGGCAGTTCTTTTAAGGTGATCGGACCTGAGTTCCACACCTGCCGAGCACCTGACCCTTGATACCAACCAATACGCAGGGCCTCGAAACTACGAGGGCCGGGTTTGAAGTTTTTCGCCTTAGTGTCATAGAGGGATGCATGAATATCGATGGTGTCGCCACAACCACCAGAGGTCTTATTTAGCCAGAGTGCGCTTCCCTTAATGCTTTCTAAATTTAAATTTTTCCAATCCTTAACTTTATAAGCGATTCCGACTTTGGCATTTTCACTTGCAACCCAGTTAGAAGAAAGCTTTGTGCACTCTGAATTTGAATATTTCGAAACATCTTGTGGCATAACTGTTGCAAGTGATTGTTCAAAAGTTTGCATTGGCTGGCTTGGAATATCAGGATAAGTCGTTACTGTAGGCAAGTTATAAGAATTATCTACAGCTCCATAAGTTGGTGAAATTGTCACAAAGATAAGAAAGAAAGCCAATACTGCCGTGAGGTAACGCTTTGCAGTATTGGCAAACATTTCGAAAGTTTAACTCAAAGCCAAATTAGCACCTGGCCTATGAGCGTAGTGACACTGCACACTAGTTCGAGTTATGCTTAAATTTCTTTAGTTTGCGCACATTACCTTTGAATTGGATTTGCTGCGTATTCCGCAGCCAAGACTTGGCTGAGAACAGTCGCACCTTGATCCCAGGTAATTCCATAAACCTGCTTGAAAGCTGTTTCCCAGGTTTCGCCATTTGAACCAAGAGCATAAAGAGCTAGCGTTGCTCGTGAACCACCAATGGCTATCAAAGTCTCAACGGCTGCATAACCAATTGAATAGGCAAGTGGGTAATTAACATTTTCAGGTGAAGCTTTTTGAGAATCCATCAGAAATGACTTAAAGCCTTCGGCGGTTGTAGGAACTTTCGCATTAGGGCCTGGATTGCGAACAATATTCCCTTGACGCGCACCTAAATAATCTGAATATTTTTCAATGAAAGACGGTATTCCAATTGCGTTTGCCTGACCTTCACTAAACCACCAAGGAGTAGCTTCATGCATAGCATCTGCCGAGGTATTTTGATTCTCCTTTAACTCAGAATGCGAGAACTGAATAATCTGATAATTGTGAACTGCTTCATGATTTACTTGCGTCATCGGCCCAACGTTTTTTAGAGCATCTGTCCAATAACCACCGCTTTGCACGCCGTAATATGTACCGCCTGCATCGCTATTGTTGCCACGAAGATCCCAAGCCATTCCGCCGCCGCATTCTACTGCGATTTGTCCGTTCATTTCGCAGCCAGCCGAACTTTGTCTCTTAATGAAATCTATTTGCGCAATGCCGCCTTTTAATCCCATGGTTTGGAAGAGCGTTAACGCATCATTCTGTGCCCACTGTAAATCTTTAGCGTTATAAACAATTCCATAATAGTTTGAAACATGGGTAAATCCAGCGAAGAGTTTGTTTAGTCGATTTAGCCCATTTGTAATTGCAGATAACGAAGCATCAGTGTTTGGTCCTATATGAATAGTTGTAGGCACGTTTACTGCAGAATTTGTGGCAATCTCATCTTGCACATTTTGCCAAGCAACTTGCGGAATCTGCGCATAATTAGTGACTGCATTTGCAAAGGTAATGGATCCGGTTTGTGCAGCCGGCAGAGTTAACGGAACCGGGGCAGGCGGCAGCGGAACTGGAATTTTGAATTCTTCCGAAGCAGCACGACCTTGAGCATCACGTGCGCCACCGAAATTTATCTCACCAGAATATAACCAGCGATAAGTTGTTCCAGGATCCATGTAGAAAGTCGCATAAGCCATCGAATTTCGCTGTCCAAGTGATGGATCAGTACACATCTTTGATGCCTTGTAACCCGATTCAATAAATTTTACCGGCAACCACTTTCCATCGACTAGTGCTTGAATTTCAAATGAAGCTTTCGCAGGATTTGAGCACGCATCTTTTGAAGTAAGACTTTTAACCGTAGTTTGATCGTTGGCTTTGTAATAAATAATTGCTGGAGTCGGTGTCGGTGTCGGTGTCGGAGTCGGTGTCGGTGTCGGAGTCGGTGTCGGTGTCGGTGTCGGTGTCGGTGTCGGTGTCGGAGTCGGAGTCGGAGTCGGAGTCGGTGTCGGAGTCGGTGTCGGTGTCGGTGCGGTGATTAGGATTATCTGAGGTGAGAGTGCCACGTTACTGCCACTCCCTTCTTTTGAGACAATGGAAATACCATCATTGGTCACCGTATCCGAAACAGAAGTACCGTTGTTATTGTACGGATTATAGCGATAGTCACGGGAGAGAAGAATGGTAAGATTGGTATTCGTATTGGCGCGGATCATCGATGTGACATCCATCAAATATGTATTCGTGGAGATGTTGGTGACAACAAGTTGCCCCAGCATCATGGCAGCGGTTCCAGAGCTAAGACTCGATTGGTCCATCCCGCTGATCACATTGCTTGCGATTGCAGTCCCAAGGCCCATCCCCTGTTTAAGATTGGGGGCAGTATTCCACGTGACCGTCGACTCATTCCAATTCGATGAAGAGTTGGGGGCGCCGTAAACATAGGCCAATCCGTTTGTAAATCCTGGGTAAGCCGATGCACTGACACTGAGAAGAGCAAGTTGAATATTCGTTGGTTGAATCGTGGACGGCATGGCGAACTGCAGTAACGAAACAGCTCTCTTCGAGGTATTCGTGGCCGAGTTCATCACCGTAAGGCTGTTCAAAACACCATAACTCTTCAAACTGTTCGACCCATCGAATACAGTCGCATTGTCAGTCGGAAACAGCACCGTGTTGGATGATGCTTGATTGGTTGGGATGGTTATCAGCCAAGTCGTGTTTCCAGATTGGGTCAGATTGGTGGATCCTCCAATCGTCAGATATCCGCTGGGATTGATCGTGCCGAGGGACTTCACAGCCCCCGAGCATTCCGTACTGACTTCCTCCAGGATGAATTGGCTTCCTGCAGGGATTCCCCAAGGGGAAATATTTATTGTCGTCGTGCTAGCCCCAGTACCCGAATTAGCCGAAAGGATGGAATAGCTTTGATTATTGGAATCATATGAGGACGAGAGTTTTAGAGTGCTTCCACTGTAACTGAAGCCAAGTAACCGCTTGCCCCCATTAAATCCTTTGACAGCCAAACGATAGACCTCACCTGCCATTGCGATACCGCCAATATTATAAGGAGTACTCCCATTATCCACATAATGCATGGCGTTCTTGGCCACTTGGGCGGGAAGATTATTGGTGCCAGTATCAGATTGCGTCTGACTGAACTTAAAACAGTAGATTGAGCTATTGGTAGCCGCAGTGATCAGCGCGCTGATTATCCCTCCGAAGTTTCCGTAGTTTGCAGGAGTATCCTCAGTTGTGGAGACGGTTGAGAAAGAGGCTCCAGTCATTACATTGAATTCCGAAATGCTAACCGGGAAGGGAACCTCTCCAGTCATTGCATTGCTCAGATCAGTGCGTAATTCTGAGAAATCGCTGGTGTATGAACTGCCTGAACCAGAGTACGTGTGATAATCATAATCTTGAAGAATCGTATTCGAAATTGTCTGGCCGAAGAAATTCGTATGCCGGTTGGCCACCACATATTGGCCATAGCCTCCGTTTCCTGACCAATCACTTGCCCCATGGACAGTGACCGGAGAATACATCTGAACAGCAAGGTTCGAAGTGAACCGTGTATTCAGATCGGCGGTTGCGGCTTGAACGGCATCGGAGGCGACTTGGAGCCGTGTCAGATAGTCCGTTGTGGCCACATTTGTTGTACCATAGCCCGGTGAAGATGAGAGGTTGGGCTCATTATACATCTGGAAGCGACAGACCCCGTATTGCTTACCCAAATAATATGCCTGCGTATAAAAGTGCTGCCAGATCTCCCAATTACCTCCCCAGTCGGAAGAATTATTCGTTAGTGGAAAACTACTGGAACTAACGGTAATGTTGACCAGAAGATTTGTGATGCCAGCGGCGACAAGTTGCTTCAATGCCGGATCGACAATGATCTGATTGGCCGTTGCGTCACCTCCAGAAAGATTTCGGGTTGCGTAATTGTTTGTCCAATAGGCCCAATTAATAAAGTTTGTTGTGTAACCTATTTTACTGGAGGTCGTGGAGTTGGTTCCTCCTGTAAAAGGATTAGCGCTCACTCCGTTTGTCATCTGAAAGTTACGGACAGTTGCCTCTCTACTAATAAAACTATTGGTATCAGTAACCCCATCACGCCATGGGTAAATCGCATCATAAGATTGGTTTTCTCTAATGGCACTTGGACTGATGAAAATTCTGGCACCATTGACTCCCGAATACCGAAACCATCCGATCGTGTTCCCATTCGGATAAAAGTGCCCCAGATTATAACCCATCGTGCTGGGACTTAGGCCGATGACAGTATTGGAAAAAGTGGCTGAATCTACGGCTAAGAGTCGACTTCCTGTAAAAACGCACCACCCCAACACCAATAACAAAATAAGGGGGCTTTTTAGCCCCCTAGTCTTGCAAAAATCCACTAAGTTCGTGGTCTTAAGTAGTTGAGTTTTTCTCATCACGCTTCAAGACGGATGAACGAGCGCTTTTCCTCAAAGAGAGCACAATGATAGATGCTATGAAAGCCATCGCAACATATCCTGTCGTAGTTGGCTCCGGAACAGTCTGTACAACCATCTTCACGCTGTAGTTCCCTACGATCGGATTGCTGGAAGCGGCAGAGCCGATCAGGTAGGTTCCGGCCCCGGACGTCGAGACTTGAGCTAGATTCAAAGACTTCGCCCCAAATGATGGGAGCCCCCAACCTGTTGCAGAGTTTGATCCTGCGGTGTAAAGTCCCCACTCCGTTCCAGTCGTAAAACTAGAAGCATTATTAGTAATTCCCACACCCACATTCGTGATATTGAATGACCAAGCATACATCTGGGTGCCCGCTGGAAAAACAGAGAGATCCACATTCGTGCTCGTTCCGAAAATCGTGCCGTTTGTTGAAAAATTCCACCCTGAAGGCGTTGTCCCGTTCGCTCCTCCTGTTCCCACTTGGGTGAAATCACTCAAGAGGGTTATGTAATCAGCGTATGTCGGTGCATTGGTCTGAAAACCTGCAATTAACGACTGAAGCGCTGACTGTGAAATACTAAAAGCTCCAAAGAGCACCTTCCCATTCGTACAAAACGAACCATCGTAATTCAAGTAATAACCTGAAGCTGTTGCACTAGCAACGCCCGCTACATTGATCGTGGCTGCGTTAACCGGCAACTCCGAAAGCAATAGCAAACTAAGAAAAAGAGGGGCAAGATTCGAGAGTTTCATGGGGGATTAAAATATTGGGGCCTAATTGGATAGTATCGAGGTGTTGGTCCATAATGCATTCTGGCCTGTATTAACAACAAAGCCATTGCCAGCTGTGACTATCGGAGAATTACTGCTTGTGACAATATTGCCATCGCCATCTAAAAGATTTGAGCCATCAGACAAATAGGATGTTATGCTCAGAGAGCCATTAGTCGCAACCAAGGAAGCTGTATCACTGTAAGGAGCGAGAGCTGGAGCCAGATTCAATGTGGCAACACTTTGCCCGCCTTGGGGATTCAGAGATCCTATCAATGTCGTTCCTGTATTTAATGGAACCACACACTTATTAGTATTCACTTCACCAATAAAGGTGACAGAGGTGCTACTCGCATTATTCACGATAAGGCCTGTTCCTGGTGAAATGGGAACTCCGCTCGCAGGATTGCCATCTCCATCCAAAACGCCACCCAATGCATACACATAGGAAACAATCTGATCGTTTGCTTGATAAAGAGTCAGCGTATCTGAGTAATCCGAGAGACCGCTGGAAGCATTTGCCAAGGTTGCCAAGGTTGTATAGGGGCGAACCTTGATGCTGACGGTAGCACCCAAATCCGAAGGTAATCCGGAAACAGCGATAGTCGTGGCGGTATTGGAAGTAACAGGATAGTTGTTCCCAGTATATAAACCGGAACAGATCTCCACAAAGTAGGTCGGGTAACCGGAAACAGGATTAAAAGCCCCAAGCGTTAAACCGGAAGCAGAGAGATGGGATGAGCCATCGAAGGTCGAGGAGGCAGAATAGGTAGAGGGGTTAACAAAAACAGGGACCAGGGCAGATCCACCGGGAGCAAGGGAGACAGTGCTGTATCCCATGACATCCGTTGTCGCCGTGCTAGTCTGGGCGTTCAAACCCGAGACGGCCAAGATAAGTGATGCCAAAGTTGCAAGAGGCATGAGCGGTTTTAAGACACTGTTCATATAACAATGGACAAAAGGATTTTCTTTTTGTTCAAAAAGAAACCCAAAATGAAATAAGAAAGCTACTTGGCTAAAAAACCTGGGGGGCATGAATTCTTTTACTGCATGATTATAGTGATTTCAAATTATTTTTAGAAAGCTTTCGGATTGACCACTGAAGGGAAGGTAATCATCTTGGTTTTTTGGGTGAGGTGGCTGAGTGGTCGAAAGCAGCGCTTTGCTAAAGCGCCGTACTCCAAAAGGGTACCCAGGGTTCGAATCCCTGCCTCACCGCCAATTTGCTACTCACAGAGAATCAACATGCCACAGCGGAATGTTGCACCTGTTTCCAGTTGTGGGAATAATCCCTGAACATGAGTGTCAAAAAGAAAGCCTCGAATGCGAAGTCGTCAGCATCCCCTTCAGTCACCGTCTCCATTCCGGGAACAACAGCCAATCTTGGTCCGGGATTCGATGCATTCGGACTGGCCTTGGATATCTCTAACCTGACCACAATCTCGATCAAAAAAGAGACTTATCCCCTGCCCCAAATGGTCAACTCCACAGCTCAGAGTTTTTTCTTGGGAAGTGGACTCGCCCCTATTCCCTTCACGTGGAAAATCACGGGCCAGGTGCCGCAGGCTCGGGGACTAGGTAGCAGTGTCACGGTTCGTCTTGGAATCCTTATGGGGCTGAATGAGTTGACTGGCCGACCCGTTTCCCGCGAGGGACTTTTTCGTCTCTGCGCGGAATTGGAAGGCCATCCCGATAACGCGGCTCCCGGTATCCTAGGAGGGTTCACCATTGCACGATCCCTACGCGATCCCATTCGCTACAAAGTATCATCCGACCTTCGATTCATTCTTTTGATCCCGGATTTCGAAATTGCAACTCCTGACGCACGAAAAGTCATGCCCCAATCTATCACATTGCCCGATGCCGCTGCTAATGCTGCGGATGCCGCAGTCATCGCGGCTGCCTTTGCAACAGGGAAATACTCTTTGCTCAAGGGGGCATTCGGTGACCGCCTGCACCAACCTTACCGTACCAAGCTGATCCCGTTCCTCAACAAGGTAATTGAGGCAGGGGAAGAAGCCGGCGCGTTGGGGGGTTGGTTAAGTGGATCAGGATCGACCATTTGCTGCCTTGCTCCCGATACATCATCCGCGAAGAAAATCTCGCTCTCCATGAAGAAGGCGGCACCTGGCAGAGCAAAGATTCTCATCACTTCCGCCGATAATTCAGGAGCCAGAGTCATCAACCTCTGATGCGACGGCTCCTCGACAGATTGGAGCAGTTTGCGGTTGATGTCATCCTGGAGAGAAGAGCAGGAAGACGTGCCAGCATCCTGCGGCTTATTCTCCGGGCGCTCTCGTTTTTTTATCTGGGGATCGTGTCACTACGCCTTAGACTCTACGCCTCGAACATAATGCGCCGCCATCAGATCGGTTGTCCTGTTGTCAGCATCGGAAACCTGACGGTCGGAGGTACAGGCAAGACGCCGGTGGTTGAGAAGCTTGCCCGTGACCTATCCGACCGTGGCAGGAAGGTCGCCATCTTAAGTCGCGGCTATAAGAGCACCCGACGCAAATATCCCATACAAGAGAGCTCACCTGTACGCGTGGTCTCCGATGGAGGGGCTCTTCTTCTTGATTCTAAGACAGCCGGTGACGAACCCTTCATGCTCGCAAAGAACCTTCGGGGAGTTGCAGTGGTGGTGGATAAGGATCGCGTGGAGTGCGGACGACATGCCATCTCTCGATTTGGAACCGACCTACTCCTTCTTGATGATGGACTCCAATACCTGCGTCTTCATCGGAGATTTGACCTCGTCCTGATTGATCGGGAGGCTCCGTTTGGAAATGAGCACCTCCTTCCCAGGGGCACCTTGAGAGAGCCTCCTGAGAACCTTTCAAGAGCCAGCCATATTCTGATCACGAAATGCGATGGCAGCAACCTTCAGGATCTCCATACGAGGATCAGGGCCTACAATCGAACGGCACCGATCATCGAGTGCCGCCACCGTCCCGTTGCGTTGCAAGATTTATCGACCGGGGAAAATCTTGAGTTATCCAGTCTGCAGGGACTGAGAGCCGCCTCCCTCTCTGCTATTGCGTCACCAGAGAGTTTTGAGCAAGGACTTCGTCGGCTTGGTGTCTCCCTCGAACTAATGGAGAGCTATGCAGATCACCACCGCTATTCGAAGCGGGAGATTGACCGATTCATAAGGAGGTGTGTGCGACGGGGGGTCTCCTGCATCCTCACGACGGAGAAAGATGCCGTCCGCATGCCGCGCCTCCTGAATCAGGAGATTCCGATACGATACCTCAGGATAGAAATCGAACTCCTCAAGGGCCAGGAACATTGGGACACCATGTTGGAGCAACTCCTCAACCATCCCCAACCTCTCATTGATGAGGCCTTCACCCGTGGGTAGGAGTTACTAGCAAACGACCCTCTCAGCAAACGTCCAGAAGGCTGGCAAGACGCATCCTAACTCACTCTGAGATGACAGGAACCATCACCGCATCCGACATACCATGAAGGATCTTTTTGTCCGCTGGACAAAAGGTCGCGAGAACGCCGCCCAAGTTCGCCTTCTCACCAGCAATGAAAAAATAAGGACTCAAGCGTACGCGCCCCTTCATCATCACCACGTTGCCTTGATCATCATAATAAGGCTGATCCGAGAGTAGGGAATGACGATAGGTCTGCAGGATGTAGGGATGTTCCGGAAATTCACGAAGCGCATTCAGGAGACTTTCCTCCCAATCTGAACGCGAGAGATCAGACCCAAGAGAGACTCCTCTAGCCCCCCAGGCACGCCCATCAAATCCGCTGATCTTGATGATCAGATCACGTTCCTTCTGACTGAACCCTCTCAACTCCTTCCAGTCCTGAATTTCAAGGCGTGGATAAACCGCCTGATGAGGCAATGGAGCGGGATCTAGGATCCATGTGTAAGGAATCCATTTCTTCAGCGCTTGCACACCTCGATCACCCAGATGCCTCAGCCAGAAATCCTTAAGCGGAGGCATCCAGAAAAAGGCCATCCAGAGTTTCTCTTCAAGTTGGGCTTTGGGAGGTGGCGTCACAGTAACTTTTCCATGAATGGCATCATGAAACAGACCTTTGGAGCAGGCCACATTCGAGAGATCGAACATCTCAAAGAATCGGTAGACTTCCCCCGACCATGACTCTCTGGCGGCATCATTGGTCACGCTCCAATCCCGGCTCCCTTGACGACTGGAGAGTCGATTCGCCAACCACTCCATCTCGGGACGGTAGGTCTCCGCCTCCCGCGAAACAATGATCTCTCCGCGAGGCAGAACCGAGGAAAAGCCATCAAGCATTCCCGTGGCCCCACCAAGCACGTCGAACCCTTGGGAGGAATAAGTTTCATTGAGCCAGGCTGTGAGGCCTATTCCACCCGGAATTTGGTCCAATTCGCAAAGAGCGAATCCGTCCTCAGTCACTACCAGGTCTGGCCTGATGATTTTTGCAATCTGACCGCTCAGAATCTGCTCTCGTCCCAGCGCAATAACCTCCTTAGGCTTCCCCTGATCAAGCAGCTCGGCAATCCACGCAGGTTGCCTACCCTCGAAGCTATGGCGGTAGAGTAATTCGCAGGCCTTGGCAAATTGATGCAACCGATGCCCCATAGTATCGAGCTCACGGGAAAGATGCACCGGCAGGCGAAAAGGAACCGGAGCCCATCTCCATTCTTTTCCGGCAAAGAACTCACCCTCCGGCACCATTTTGGTCAGCGCCTCGTACGGAATAGGAGTTGGGAGAGCTGACTCCGTCACCTTCAAGTGAGCAGATGCTTCAATGACTCCCTGAGTACATCCTCAGCGGAGGATTCGGCAGAGATCCTAGTCAAGACAGCTTTGACCGCCTTGTGGGCATCGACCTGCTTATACCCAAGAGAAATCAGGGCCAGGACGGCGTCATGAAGGTGACGGTCGATCCCCGTAGGAGCATTCTCACGACTCGCGGCCTCCCACTCGGCGGCAACTCCAAGCTTATCCTTGAGTTCCAGAACGACCCTTTCGGCGGTTTTTTTTCCGACTCCGGAAATCTTGGAGATAGCTGTAATATCAGAGGTCACCACCGCCCCCTTGAACTCTTCGATGGACATGCCGCTCAGGAAGGCAAGTGCCAGTTTCGGTCCGACTCCAGAGACATGGGCGATCAGGAGGCGGAAAAGATCCCTCTCCTCCGTTGAAGAAAAGCCGTAAAGCACCTGGGCATCCTCCCTGACATGATGATGCGTCAGCATCCTGACCCTGCCCCCGATGGACGGGAGCTTGTTGTAACTCGAAAGAGGGATCAGTATCTGGTAACCGATTCCGCCAGCATTGACGACGACCGTGTTAGGCAACACCTCCTCCAATATCCCTTCAACAAAAGTGATCATGAATGCCCCTCTTTTAATCCCTATTATCGGGAAAGACCAGCGGATGTCTCAACAGAATGCATGGGGATCCATCTTTAAGTCTCACTTCCACCTCTTTAAGGTAGTCTTGTTTCTATTCGTCCCCCCCACCTGGATGCCCCCTTTGCTTCATGCCGACGGGAAAGATACTTCCCATCCCGGCCTCCTGATAGGTGGATCCTTTGAACGCCCTCCCATCCATCGATTCCTTGAGGGATCAAGGCAAACGATCCTCTTCCCCGCCCGCATCACCGAAAATGGAGTCTCCGAACCATTGAGCACGGAGAGCGGACTTAATGACAAAGACTGGGACAACTTCATCAAGGAATCACTAGAACGCGCCTCACTGCTCCTCGCAACCCTCGATCCGGTCATGGTCAGGGATCGCTCCGCAGTCATTCAGATGGCCGTGCTCACCTCGGATAATCCCATGGTGGCCTCCTGTATCCTGACACGCGGTTTTCTGCAGCGTTTCAGTGCCATCTTTGGCCCTGAGTTACTCATTACCATTCCAAGCCGGAATAAAATCTACGTGTTTCCAAAACTAGCCAATCGCATTGCCTCCGCGGTCCAAACCATCCATGACGATCACTTGATCTCACCCATGCCCGTTTCCAGCGAAATCTTCGAACTCTCTGGCAAAGGACTGCATTCAGTCGGAACACTTGATCCCGATGAAGGACGATAGACTCTCCCGTATCCTTCTCGACCGAGCGGAGATTCAGGAACGCATCCGCACTCTTGGGGAGCAGATATCTCTTGAGATGCGGGGACTGACACCCTGCATCATGCCCATACTAGACGGGGGAATGATATTCACCTCGGATCTCATCAGGCAGATTTCCCTGCCCATCACGCTGATACCCATTAAGGCCTCCAGTTATGGAAAGGAGAGGATCAGTTCCGGCAGATTGGATCTGACTTGGGGTGTTTCCCCACTGGTTCGCGATCAAGATATCCTGCTCGTGGATGACATTCTTGATACGGGACTGACCCTGACGAAACTCAGTTCCACACTTCTTGAATCAGGTGCCCGCTCTGTCAGAACCTGCGTCCTGCTTAGGAAACACCATGCAGCCCACCTGCACTCCGATTATATCGGCTTTGAGATTCCCAATGAATTCGTTGTCGGTTATGGGCTTGATCACGCTGGCCAGCACCGCAACCTTCCCGACATCAGGTGCCTGGAAATTGAGGAAAAAGCTTAAACCAGTGCTCTCAGAAAGCGTTCGAAGAAATCAGCGCCTGACTCCAAATCGTCGCAGGCGATCCACTCGTCGGCAGTATGAGCCTGAGCGATGGATCCTGGCCCAAGAGCGATGGATGCCACCCCCTGCTGGGCAAAGACTGCAGCATCGCAGAACCAAGGCGCACCGATAGGGGTTGCCCCAAGAGAAGAGAGCTTTGCAATCAGCGGATGATCCGGGTTGGTATAAAGCGGCGCTGAACCTAGGTGAACGACATCCAAATCGGGAGCAGCTTGGCGGATCAGATTAATAATCCGCAGAGGATCTTCGCCGGGGATAACGCGAATATCGAGGGTTGCTTCACAATGGTCTGGGACAATGTTTGTCTTGGATCCCCCATTGATTGTTCCAACACTGAGCGTGGAGCTACCGAGCAGCGGATGAACGGTCTTGGAGAGATCGGGAAGCACCAATGCCCTGATCCGTTCAATGGCGGAGGTCATCTTATAGATTGCATTCTCACCAAGTTCGGGTGCGGAGGCATGAACAGCCTTGCCATGTGCCAGGAGAGTCACCCAGAGAGAGCCCTTGTGGGCATGAACGGTCTTGATGTCGGTTGGTTCTCCAGCAATCACAAAATCGAATCGTTCCTCCTCCGCAAGCGCCTTCGCACCATACTGCCCCGACTCCTCCCCCATGAGACCGGCAAACCAGATTTCATATCCCAGAGTTGGGATCATCTCAGGAAGTCGCGACAAGGCGGCGATCATGGTTGCCATTGGCCCCTTGGTGTCGCTAGCTCCTCTACCCCACACCTTCCCCTCCTTCACTTCGCCACCGAAGGGATCAATCGTCATCCCGACGACACTCACGGTATCTGTATGGGGAGCAAAAAGCAGACGTGGCTTCCCCTCGCGATCCGAAGGGAAACGTGCCACCACATTGGGACGACCTGGAAGGACCTCCCTAAGACTGACTTTTGCACCAAGATCGCCAAGGACTTTTCCAAGGGCAACGGCTATGTTACCCTCACCGGGATTGGCAACACCTGGCTCACCTTCGGGGTTCACGCTCGGAATGCGGATTAACTCCTGAAGAAGTCGAACTGGATTGAGAGGATTCATCATCAGACTCCCAAGTTATTAAACTTATCATGAGAGTTAAGTTCCCGGTACCAGTTCACAAATTTGGGAATGCCTTCCCGGATCGGTGTGCTGGGTGAATAACCGAGCAGTGTTCTTGCCTTGGTAATATCTGCCGCAGTCAGAGGCATGTCCCCTTTCTGCTCGGGTAAACGCTCAATCACGGCCTTCTTCCCCAAGGCCTTCTCAATTGCGGCGATGAGCTTTGCCAAGGTCGTCGTCTCATTCTCTCCAAGATTGAAGATTTCGAAGAGCGGACCCTCACCATCGACATAGGAGAGTGCCCCAAGCACCCCTTGGACGATATCATCGATGTAGGTGTAGTCACGGCGGGTGGATCCATCGCCGAACTGCTTGATGGGTCGGCCATTCTCAATGGCGTCGGTGAAACTGTGAATCGCAAGATCCGGACGCTGCCCCGGACCGTAGACGGTGAAGAAGCGGAGGCAGGCGATCCTCATTCCGTGGAGATTCACATAGTTCCCGCAGAGCTGCTCTCCGGCGATCTTGGTCGCAGCATAGGGAGATAGGGTCTGAAGAATCGGTAGATCTTCACGGAAAGGAACGGTCTTCGAGTGACCGTAGACGGAGGAACTTGATGCGAAGATAATCTTTTGGCAACCGGAACGACGCGCAGCCTCCAGAACATGGAAGGTGCCGGTGATGTTGGTATCGATGTAAAGCTTCGGATCCGCGATCGAGGGACGCACTCCTGCTCGGGCCGCAAGATGGATCACCGCATCGGGCTGCGTTTTCTCAAACACTCTTAGCACAGCCTCCCAATTCCTGAGATCAATCTCGGCGATTTCCACGGGTGCGGGGAAGGATGCAATATTCGACCTCTTGATGGTGGGATCATAGAAATCATTGAAGTCATCAATGATCGTCACCTCATGCCCTTCTGAGAGGAGGCTACGAACCACATGGGATCCGATAAAGCCGGCACCTCCTGTGACAATGATCTTCATGGTTCCACGATACCCTGAGTTAAAAAGTTAAAAAGTTGAAAAGTGAGAGGGTTGCCACGGAACAATCATTAATTTTTTTACGCTTCAACTTTTCCTAGGTCTTAAACTGACACATAATCCTGTGATGCAGTATCACCCAGCCACTCTTCCAATGCGTACCTGGGTCGAAGTCGATCATGCGGCCCTCAGGCATAATCTCGAAGCCGTTCAGAAGATGGCAGGAAAAGCCGGCATTATGGCTGTCGTGAAAGCCAACGGCTATGGACATGGCCTCAACGAAGTGGCCTCTACCTTGAGTCCCGGGGTCGAGGTCTTTGCCGTTGCCTCCCTCGGAGAGGGCATCCAGCTTCGGGGAACTGAGAAAAAGAAACCAATCCTCCTCCTCAGCGCCGCCCTCCCCTCAGAGTACCAGGAGATTGGAAGTCAGGGGTTTATCCCCACCATCTCCACGATCAAAGAAGCCGAACTCTATGCGCAAGCGGCTCCAGTCAGTGCCCTGATCCATTTCAAGATCGATACGGGCATGGGACGACTTGGAGCGCAACCCGAGCAGACCTTCGCCATCCTTCGCGAGATCCGTAAGCTCCCCCTCACTCTTCATAGCATCTCGACACACCTTCATTCAGCAGACAGCGACAGCAATTCCACCAATGGACAGCTAAAAACTTTTAATGAGTTGCTATCCTATCTTCGGGAATTTGAGCCTAAGGTGCCAATTCACATCCTGAACTCCGCAGGCACCATGCTCTTTCCAGCTCATGCACATGATTTTGTGCGCGTAGGACTAGCCCTCTACGGAGTCTCTCCTGTCCAGAAGTTTCAAAAATTCTTGAAACCCGCCCTCAGTTGGAAAGCCTCAGTGACCTTTCTGAACGAGCTCCCCAAGGGACATGGGATCAGCTACGGCAGCACCTACCGGACACCGCGTGCAACAAAGGTCGCCATATTACCAGTTGGCTACGCAGACGGCTACCCCAGACATCTCTCGGGCAAAGGTGCCTCCGTCTTGATCAAGGGGAAGCGCTGCCCACTCCTCGGCCGCGTCACCATGGATCAGATCATGGTCGACGTCTCAGCGGTCAAGAGAATCAAAGTCGGAGAAGAGGCCGTTCTAGTTGGCAAACAGGGCAAAGAAGAAATCACCGCCACCGAAGTCGCCGCCAAGGCGGATACGATAGCATGGCATCTCTTCTGCGGCATTACCGGCAGGGTTGCGTACTTTTATAAGAAATAAAGAAACCCGAGCCTCGGGCTGATGGTTAGAAAAGAAAACCCACCCCCGATGATGTGGATGGGTCTTTTTTGTAAAGACTGTGAATTCCCTATTCTAGTTAAGTGGGGAATTTGGGTTTGTTACCAATCCTCCAGGGACGAATCCAGGGGGTAAGCCACCGATACTGCCACTCCCGATACCCCCGATACCCC
>Ga0304728_1001346_pt1 | contig 17527 bp, 18 predicted proteins | sample C_130625_MF_Meta_FD_190476 | JGI IMG/M metagenome (GOLD analysis project Ga0304728, IMG submission 190476) | Freshwater microbial communities from Lake Croche, Canada to study carbon cycling - C_130625_MF_MetaG (v2) (version 2) | ecosystem: Environmental > Aquatic > Freshwater > Lake | place... | reverse complement strand
AGCGCCATAAAGCCCAACAGTGAAAGCAACGCTAAGGGCGGTGCGATCTACCGGGTTTGACCGTGGATTTATTGACACGCCGACACTTTAATCCAGCCAATCATCAATTACCAAAGATAGGGTCGCAGCCATGAGCGAAGAGATCATTTTTCGAGAGGATATGTCGGTTGAGTTAGTTAAATCTAGCGCAAGCGATGCAGATGTAATTTGGGCAGCTCGAGTTTCAACTACAGGTGATAAATCACTTGAAGATGTTGGAGGTGATGCCTCTAAATCCGAAGGACTTATTAATTACTTAGCAAGAGAGCGTCATGGTTCACCATTTGAACACACTTCGATGACTTTCTTTATCTCTGCTCCAATTTTTGTATTTAGAGAGTTTATGCGTCATCGAATTGCTTCATACAATGAAGAGAGTGGTAGGTATCGGGAGTTAAAACCAGTCTTCTACATTCCTAGCAAAGAACGAAAGTTAGTGCAGATTGGCAAAGCAGGCTCCTATACATTTGTTGATGGCACACCAGAACAGTATGAGATTACCGTTAAATCAATCAAAGAAACTTGCGTCTTGGCATATGAAAATTATCAGAAGATGTTAGATGCTGGTGTTGCTAGAGAAGTTGCTAGAGCGGTATTACCAGTAACTTTGTATTCATCAATGTATGTAACTATGAATGCTCGGGCATTAATGAATTTTCTTTCCCTTCGAACTTCACGTGATGGTTCTCATTTCCCTTCATACCCACAACGGGAGATTGAGATGGTGGCGGAGAAGATGGAAGCTGAGTTCGCCAAACTTATGCCGATTACCTACGGAGCATTCCAAAAATCTGGCCGCATAGCGCCGTAAATAAGCGGTAGCCTTAAGCCATGCAAATCACTCCACCATTTGGCAGATTAATAACTGCGATGGTTACTCCCTTTACAAAAAGCGGGGAGATTGATTGGGCGGGAGTTGAAAAAATTGCCGCACACCTTGTCGCAACCGGCCATGATGGAATTGCAGTTAATGGCACAACCGGCGAGGCACCAACTACCTCTGATGATGAAAAAGATCAGATAATAAAGGTCGTACGAAAAGTTGTTGGCGATAAGATAAAAATTATTGCTGGAGCTGGAAATAATGAAACCTCTCACTCGGTAGAGCAGGCGCAACAAGCTGCTAAAGCTGGAGCTGATGGTTTGTTAGTTGTTACTCCTTATTACAACAAACCACCACAAGCTGGAATTGAAGCGCATTTTCGCGCAATGGCTGATGCAACAGAACTTCCAGTAATGATGTATGACATTCCAGGAAGAACTGGAGTTGAAATTGAGTCAGATACGATTGTTAAATTAGCAGAGCATAAGAATATTGCAGCGTTAAAAGATGCTAAAGGAAATCCAGCAGCAACATCTTGGGTGATAAAAAGGTCATCAATTCCAGTTTATTCTGGTGATGATATTTTGAATCTGCCACTACTTTCAGTTGGTGCGGTCGGTTTTGTCTCAGTTTGTGGCCACACAGTTGGTTTAGAGTTGAAAGCAATGTTAGATGCCTGGTTTTCTGGAAATTCAAATAAAGCTCTAGAGATTCACCAGAAACTACTTCCAGTATTTACTGGAACATTCCGCACGCAAGGTGCGATTCTTACTAAAGCAGCTTTAAATTTAATGGGTCTTCCGGGCGGGTTTACGAGATTGCCACTTGTTGATGCAACTGATGCGCAAATTGCGCAGTTAAAAGTTGATCTACAAGCTGGTGGCGTAAAATTAAAGTAAATTAATGAATCATCCCCATCCTGGTCTGCCATATCCTTCAAAGTTAGCTAAAAAAACACTTCGAATTGTTGCCTTAGGTGGCTTAGGTGAGATCGGTCGAAATATGACCGTATTTGAATATGAGGGAAGATTATTAATTGTTGATTGCGGAGTTTTATTTCCTGGTGATGATCAACCCGGAATTGATCTAATTCTGCCAGATTTTTCTTATCTTAAAGATCGCATGAATGATATTGAGGCTATCTTTTTAACTCATGGCCATGAAGATCACATTGGAGCAGTGCCATATCTACTTAGAGAGCGAAGTGATATTCGCATTATTGGCTCTCAATTAACACTTGCATTTGTAACACCAAAATTAAAGGAGCGGAGAATTACTGCGCCAATGACACAGGTTAAAGCTGGACAGATAGAAAAAGTTGGTCCTTTTATTCTTGAGTTTGTAACTGTTAATCACTCAATTCCGGATTCACTTGCGGTTGCAATTAAAACTGATGCTGGAGTTGTTTTACACACTGGTGATTTTAAAATGGACAAGATGCCACTTGATGGAAAAGTTACCGATCTAGAGACCTTTGCTAGGTTGGGTAAAGAGGGTGTGGATCTATTTTTAGTTGATTCAACTAATGCTGATGTGCCTGGACTTACTGTGGCTGAGAAGGATATTTATCCAGCTCTTAAAGAGGCGATTTCTAGGACTCCACGCCGAGTAGTTGTTACATCATTTGCTTCCCATGTTCACCGAATTCAGCAGGTATTAAATGCTGCACAAGAGGCTAATCGTAAAGTTGCATACGTTGGCAGATCAATGGTTAGAAATATGAAGTTGGCAGAAGATCTAGGTTACTTAAAAGTTCCAACTGGATTAGTGGTTGATTATAAAGATATTGATAGTTTTGGAGACAAGATTGTATTAGTTTGCACTGGCTCACAAGGTGAACCATTAGCTGCACTCTCTCGAATTGCAAATGGTGATCATGAGATCCAGGTAGGTAAAGGTGACACGGTAGTACTTGCATCATCATTAATCCCTGGCAATGAGAAATCGGTATACAGAGTAATTAATGAGTTAACCAGATTTGGTGCACATGTAGTTCATAAAGGAAATGCAATGGTGCATGTATCTGGTCATGCCTCTGCTGGAGAGTTATTACATTGCTATGAAGTAGTAAAGCCAAAAAATGTTCTACCAGTTCATGGTGAGTGGCGACATATGAGAGCAAATGCTGATCTTGCAATGAAATCTGGATTATCTGAACACAACGTTGTTATTGCTGAAAATGGAATTACTATTGATGTGGCAAATGGTCATGCTGATATATCTGGTTCAGTCCCATGTGGTTATGTATATGTAGATGGGCAAAGTGTTGGTGAGATAACTGAAAGTTCTCTTAAAGATCGAAGAATTCTAGGTGATGAAGGATTTATTTCTGTTGTGGTTGTAATTGATTCGCAAAGCGGAAAAATTGTTGCTGGTCCTGATATTCATGCCAGAGGCTTTACTGAAGATAAAACTTTATTTGATGATGTAAAAGGAGATATTGAAAAGGCGTTGAGTAAGGCAGTTGCCGGTGGATTTAATGGCACACATCAACTTTCTCAAGTTGTTCGCCGAACAATTGGCAGCTGGGTTGGGGAGGAGCATCGTCGTAAGCCGATGATCATTCCGCTAGTAATTGAGGTTTAAGAAAACAATTTAAGTTAACTTTTTCAGTAAAGTGCGTGCCGATTAGGCCAAGTATTTAACTTATTCTTTAGGCTTGTCTTCTTATGGCTAAGAAGAAAAAAAACACAAAAAGTGCATTTGTGTTTGCCCCAATTTTAAGAGCCATCGCTTGGCTTTGGCGTTTTATTGCAAAAATTCTTGGCAATATCACTCGGTTCATTTTTAGATCATCGAAAGAGTTAGATCCTGCCCATCAAAGAGATGGAATAGGTTTCTTTGTATTTATCTTGGCATTAATAGCTGCAGCCGGTACTTGGTTTAATTTAGATAATGTCTTAGGTAGATCGGTATATTCATTTTTATTTGGGTCGGTAGGAAGGCTTGCATATCTTGTACCAATAATTTTTGTTTACTTTGCATTTCGTTTATTTAAAACGCCAGATGAGTCAAATGAAATTGGTCGAATAACTATTGGTACATTACTTTTGCTAATAAGTTCTACTGCCTTAATGCATGTTATAAATGGCTCAACTGGAACTGGGGCAACTGCGATTCGACAAGGTGGTGGTTGGGTAGGTTATGTAACCTCAACCGGGCTGATAGCTTTAGTAACAGAGATTTTGGCAATTCCAATCTTGATTATATTTTTTATCTTTGGTCTTTTGGTTATTACTAAAACCCCATTTTCAAAAGTAATTGGACAAATTGGTAATTTATTCAAAATGGGTGGCGCTGGCATAAGTAGTGCCAGAGCGCGCAGAGCTGAGCGGTTAGTTGATGAGGATTTTGAAGTTAGCGAGAGTCCGCCATTTGAAACTCCATTAGTTAAGGATCTTGTTCAAGAGTTTGAACCACAGCAATTAGATTATGAAGTTGAGTTAGAGGATTTTGAAGAGGTCACTCAAGCAGTTCCAACAGTTACTAGACCGAGCAAGAGTGAACACACTAGACCTCAGCAACTACTTCTAACCTCAGATTCAAAGTATGAATTGCCTCCTGCAGATTTATTAAGAACAGGACCTGCGGCAAAAGGTAAATCAAAGGTAAATGAAACTGTTGTAGCAGCACTTAAACAAGTATTTGAACAATTTGATGTTGACGCACAGGTTACTGGGTTTATGCGTGGACCAACTGTTACCAGGTATGAAGTGGAATTAGGAAATGGTGTAAAAGTAGAGGCTATTTCAGCGCTTTCTAAAAATATTGCATACGCGGTTGCAAGTGGTGAGATCAGAATTCTCTCGCCAATTCCCGGTAAATCTGCGGTAGGAATTGAGATTCCAAACTCAGATCGAGAGATTGTGGCGTTAGGAGATGTGCTTAGATCATCTGTTTCTTCAAGTGATCCACATCCGATGTTAATTGCATTAGGCAAAGATGTTGAAGGCTCATTCTTGTGTGCAAATTTAGCAAAGATGCCACACCTACTTGTTGCTGGCGCAACTGGTGCTGGTAAATCCTCAATGATCAACTCATTGGTTGTTTCAATTTTAATGAGAGCAACCCCAGATGAAGTTCGTTTAGTAATGATTGATCCAAAACGTGTGGAGTTAACTAATTATGAAGGCGTACCCCATTTAATTGCGCCAATTATCACTAACCCTAAAAAGGCCGCAGATGTTTTAGCTTGGGTAGTACGTGAAATGGAAATGCGTTATGACGATCTTTCAGTCTTTGGGTTTAGGCATATTGATGATTTTAATAAAGCAGTAAAGGCTGGAAAGGTAAATCCTCCGACTGGTAGTGATCGAACGTTAGAGCCGTACCCATATTTACTCGTAATAGTTGATGAGTTAGCAGATTTAATGATGGTGGCAGCTCGTGAGGTTGAAGAATCGATTGTTCGAATTACTCAATTAGCAAGAGCAGCTGGTATTCACTTAGTGCTTGCAACTCAAAGGCCGAGCGTTGATATTGTTACTGGTTTAATCAAAGCGAATGTGCCATCAAGGTTATCTTTTGCTACTAGTAGTCTTGCTGACTCAAGAGTTATTCTAGATACTCCAGGGGCAGAAAAATTAGTTGGCCAAGGAGATGGATTGTTCTTGCCTATGGGAGCAAGCAAGGCAGTTCGAATTCAAGGCGCTTATGTTTCAGAGCGTGAGATTGAAGCAGTTGTTAATCATGTTAAGGGCCAACTGCAGCCTGTTTATAGAATTGATTTAAATGCGCCAATAAACTCAAAAGTTGTGACAGATGATGTTGGTGATGATCTAGACCTACTACTTGAAGCAATTCAATTAGTAGTTTCTACTCAATTTGGCTCTACTTCAATGTTGCAACGTAAATTACGAATTGGTTTTGCAAAAGCTGGTCGGCTTATGGATTTAATGGAAAATCGCGGCATTGTTGGTCCAACCGAAGGATCTAAAGCTCGGGCAGTTTTGATTAACGCTGAGCAAATGCCAGATGTCTTGGAATCACTTCGGGGTAATCAGTAGTTCATCTTCGGGGTGACAAAACGGGTGAAATCTAAAAACTGCGATTCTTAGACGCAAAGTCCCCCAATTGGGTCTCAGAATTTATTGCATAAAACCCTCCTTCGGTTCTACCCTTAGACCTCCCCGAGCAGGACAGGTTAAATCGATGGCAGAAAAATCATCACTACAGCAAGCCCGTGAGGCTGCTGGTTTAACCATCGAACAAATTTCATCAATTACAAATATCCGCACAGGTGTAATCAGAGATTTAGAAAATAATTCAGTAGATATTTGTGGTGGTATTGCATACGCTCGCGGACATATTAGATCAATAGCAAAAGTATTAAATGCCAAGACTCCTAAATCGGTAGTTATTGATGCAGACCAGTTAGTGGCTGAGATGGAAGCCGCTCAGACTTCAGATAGCAGACCAATAATTGACCGACTTGCTGAGAATAATGTTGCAGATAAACCAAAAGAAAAAAAGCGTATGAAGTTTGGCACCCTGGCTTCAATATCGGCTGCAGTTATTAGTATTGGTTTTGTTGCACAAATTGCAATAAACAATGTGTCGGCAGTAAGCACTGGTATCACCTCTGTTTCAGTTAAATCACCAACTACACAAGAGAACACCTCAACAATTTCAGTACCAGCAGGTGTGAATCTAGTTTTAACAGGGATTAACGGTCATAGTTGGGTTGGATTAACAAATGCAGAGGGTGCAAGTGTATTCAATGGCCAAATTGCTTCTGGTCAAGTTGTAACCTTTACTGATCCAAAGATGATTAAGGCCGTAATTGGCAATGCAGGTGCGATCAAGGTAAACATCAATGGCGCTGATTTAGGAGTCGCTGGCGCTGAAGGTCAGGTGGTTCGGTTAGATTTCGATCCAAATGGGCAGTTGTAATTCAATAAAGTAGAAATTTAGCGGTATGCGCGCGCTATCCTTAGCGCATAGTGAGTTCACAAATAATAAATCAAAAAACACCACGCACTGTTGCACTAGTTACTTTAGGCTGCGCACGAAATGAAACAGACTCAGAGGAGTTAGCTGGCAGATTAGCCGCTGATGGGTGGGTCTTAGTTTCCGATCCAGCCAAAGCTGAGATTGCCGTAATAAATACTTGCGGTTTTATTGAAAGTGCGAAAAAAGATTCAGTAGATGCCCTCCTTGAGGCACATTCCCTTAAAGGAAACGGTGTTACCAAAGCGGTAGTTGCAGTCGGTTGCATGGCAGAGCGATATGGAAATGAGTTGGCTTCAGCACTTCCAGAGGCTGATGCAATTTTAGGTTTTGATGATTATCAAGAAATCTCTGCCCGACTTTCAACAATTATTGATGGTGGAAAAATTACCACTCACACACCAAAGGATAGAAGGACATTACTTCCGATTGCTCCTGCTGATCGAGCTGATAAGAAAGCAGCAGCACAAATTGATGGGCCTTCACCTTTAGGCACCGTACTTCGCAAAAGGTTAGATAACGCACCAATCGCACCACTTAAGATCGCCAGTGGCTGTGACCGCAGGTGCTCCTTTTGCGCTATTCCATACTTTCGTGGCTCATTTGTCTCTCGAAGGCCAACAGAGATTATTGAAGAGGCAAAGTGGCTGGCAGATGGTGGGGTCTCAGAGATTTATCTTGTAAGTGAGAACACCACTTCATACGGCAAAGACTTTGGTGATTTAAAGTTAATGGAAAAGATGCTGCCTGATCTATCAAAAATTGATGGGATTAAGCGCATCAGACTCTCATACCTGCAGCCAGCTGAGGTAAGACCATCATTGTTACAAGCTATGGTTTCAGTAGACAAAGTAGTTCCATACTTTGATCTCTCATTCCAACATGCCAATGGTGATCTGCTTCGAAGTATGCGCAGATTTGGTGATGGTGAGAAATTTTTACACCTAATCACACAAATTAGAGCTCTTAATCCAGAGGCAGGAATTAGATCTAATTTTATTGTGGGCTTTCCAGGGGAGAGTGATGCGCAGTTTATGGATTTAATTGAATTCTTAACTCAAGCCCAATTAGATGCAATTGGCGTATTTGGTTACTCCGATGAGGATAAAACCGAAGGCAAAACCCTAGAAAATAAAGTAGCGCCAGAGTTAATTACTGAGCGGGTGAATGAACTTTCAACCTTAGTTGATGAGTTAATTACCCAACGGGCAGAGGCTCGAATTGGGCAGAAGGTTTCAGTTTTAATTGAAGATGAAGCTGAGCAAGAAGGAAGAGCTGAACATCAAGGACCGGATGTGGATGGATCAACATTTATTAAATCCCGCAATAAGTATCGGGTAGGTGAGTATGTTGATGCGGTGGTAAGTGATGTGATGGGCGTTGATTTGATTGCGCAGGTCTTATGAAAAAAGTTGATCGCCCAAATCTACCTAACTCGCTAACAATTTTTCGAATACTGGCACTACCATTTTGTGCATACGCATTATTTAAAAATAATGGTAACGATGATAATTGGCGCATAATCGCGTTCACACTCTTTTTTATTGTGGGGTTAAGTGATGTATTAGATGGCAAATTAGCCAGAGATCGAAATCAGATTACTGAGTTTGGAAAGTTATTAGATCCAATCGCTGATAAAGCAATGCTTGCTACCGCCACCATCGGTGCCTCCTACCTTGGGATGCTCTCCTGGTGGGTAACAGCGGTATTTTTAATTAGAGAGATAGCAGTAACGATTCTGCGTTTTGCGGTAATTAAAAAAGGTGTGATCCCAGCTAGTAAGGGTGGAAAGATTAAGAGTTTTTTTCAAAGCTTTGGAGTGGGATTTTATATTTTGCCACTTTCTTCCTATCTAGATATCCCACGGGCAATCTTTATGGCAGTTGCTATTTATCTAACTATTGCAACGGGGGTCGATTACTTTAGAAAGGCGCTTAAAAAGTGAGTGAGCAATTAATTGCAAAATCTGTGATTAAAGCGCTAACAAAGCAGAAGAAAAGTATTTGTGTGGCCGAATCTATTACCGGTGGTGGATTAGGGCAGGTGTTAACGCAAATTCCGGGCGCATCAAAGGTTTTTGTGGGGGGAGTAATTACCTATAGCGATGAATTAAAAGTTTCTGAACTTAGCGTCAGTAAATCTGATTTAAAAAAATACTCTGCAGTCTCAGAGGAGATTGCAATCGCAATGGCAAAGGGTGCGCTTAAGAAATTTAAAACTGATTTTGCAGTTTCAACAACTGGAGTAGCAGGTCCCGGGGCTGCCTATGGACAAAAGGCTGGTACAGCTTGGATCGGTGTAGCCAGTAAAAAAGAGGCCTTTGCGATCAACCTCTCCCTGCCCGGTAAGAGAGATGTGATCCGACATGCGATTATTGCCAGCGCATTGGCTGCCCTAGAGCGTATTCTTAAGCCGTGATCCTGTTACGTACCCACATCGGAAGCTCTCTTCGCGCTGCTCGAATTGAGCAAGGTCGCACCCTAAGAGATGTTGCAAAGAGTGCAAAGGTTTCACTCGGCTATTTATCTGAGGTCGAGCGTGGTCACAAAGAGGCATCAAGTGAATTATTAAATGCAATTTGTTCAGCCCTAGATCTATCTCTTTCCACAATCTTGGTTGATGTTGCCACTGTGGTTAAAACCCACGAATCCCCAGTACTAACAATCTCAACTTTGCAAGTGGTAGAGACCGCAGCTTAAGTTGTCTGCCCAGCCGGCGGTTGCACCATACGCCCGCCAAAGTGCTACCAGTAATAAATCTCGCGCTGCCATCTTTCATGGCGCTAAATTAGTTATTGCAGATGTTGGCAACTACCAATCTAATATTGCAGATATTGCACTCGCCGCCCAAGTTTCAAAAGCTACGATCTACAATCAATTTGCTGATAAAGCAGAGATGATGGAGTGCTTGGTTGAATCTGAGGTAATTAGGTTGACTGATATAGCGCTCGCAGCATCCTCTAGGCAAGAGGCTTTATTCGTACTCTCAACTGCAATCTCTCAGGATGAAGTACTGCGTAAATTAACCCAAACAGATCCAAGTGATATTGCAAAGCTGGTAACTATCTCAAGCCACCCAACCTGGATGCTTGCCCACCAAGGGGTTGCAAAAATCTTTGGCGCAGATTCTGCTGCCTGTGGTGTGATCCTTCGTTGGTTAATTGGCCAGATCGCCTCCCCAATTACCCAAGAGGAGTCATTAGCTCAATCAAAACGATTGGCTAATTCACTTTTTAATTAGCAATGAGAATCTCAGAGCTTCGCACGCGACTAAATAATTACTTTCCAGATGCTGATACTTATGCCCGCGACATCATCCATAGCGAATTAGGCGGCATAAGTGTTAACGGTGCAATTGAGCTGGGGATGGAGCCGGATGAGATTTGGAAGGCGGTAGTTCGCCATAACCCTGCGATGCCGGAGAAATACAGATAACGGCGTGTCATAGCCACCTTTTAGCCTTTCGAACAGTTGTTCGATACACTTATCCTGCCCAACCAGAGCGGTTCCACAGTTCCGCTGGCACCCCGTGCCAGCCGTCAGTGATGTTCCGTACCTTCTGGACCGAAAGATGACCTCGCTAGTAGGAGTTGAAAGCCCTAGAGCTGGTCAAGGAGAAGAAAGGAAATAAATCACTATGGCCTCTGCAAATAGAGAACCACAAGATGATAAGAAAGAAGATAAACGATCTAGTGATCGTGCTAAATCCCTAGATACCGCCCTTGCCCAAATCGAGCGTCAGTTCGGTAAAGGATCGGTAATGAAGATGGGAGATCGTAAAGCTGTTGCCATGGAGGTAATTCCAACTGGCTCAGTTGCATTAGATATCGCTCTCGGCGTCGGTGGCCTGCCACGTGGTCGAGTTGTTGAGATCTACGGCCCAGAATCATCAGGTAAAACCACAGTTGCATTACATGCAATTGCAAATGCCCAAAAAGCTGGTGGCATTGCTGCTTTTATTGATGCTGAACACGCCCTTGATCCAGAGTATGCAAAGAAACTTGGCGTTGATATTGATGCGCTGTTAGTTTCACAACCAGATACTGGTGAACAGGCACTTGAAATTATGGATATGTTAGTTAGATCCGGTGCAATTGATATCGTAGTTGTTGACTCAGTTGCTGCATTAGTGCCAAGAGCTGAAATTGAAGGCGAAATGGGTGACTCACATATGGGTCTACAAGCCCGCCTTATGTCTCAAGCACTTCGTAAGATGACTGGTGCACTACATCAATCAAATACCACCGCAATATTTATCAACCAGTTGCGCGATAAAATCGGTGTTTTCTTTGGTTCACCAGAGACAACAACAGGTGGAAAAGCGTTGAAATTCTATGCGTCAGTGCGTTTGGATGTGCGCAGAATTGAAACCTTAAAGGATGGTCAAGATGCGGTTGGTAATAGAACCCGCGTAAAGATTGTTAAAAATAAGGTTGCCCCACCATTTAAGCAAGCAGAGTTTGACATCATTTACGGTGTTGGAATTAGCCGTGAGGGATCATTAATTGATATGGGTGTTGAGATCGGAATCGTCAAGAAATCTGGCGCCTGGTTCACCTATGAGGGTGACCAACTAGGACAGGGTAAAGAGAATGCCCGCGCATTCTTAATTGATAATCCAGATCTAGCTAATGATATTGAAACCAAAATCAGAGCTTCATATGTGCCAGCTGAGGTAGATCCTGCCTTGGTAGCAGCAGTTGATGAAGCAACCGCTGATGTTGAGTTCTAATCACTAACTCACACAAAAATACCTTGAAGAAATCTCAAGAGGTAGTAGCTGATCCCTACTCAGAGGCGATGTCGATAGCGTTATACGCTCTTGCACCTCGCGCAAAGAGTAGGGATGAGTTGCACAAACAATTATTAAAACGTGGGGTTGAATCAGATATAGCCAATACTGTTTTAGATTCACTTGAATTACAAGGATTGTTAAATGATCTTGAGTTTGCCAAATTATGGTCAGAGTCTAGGCAGCGGGCAAAGAAGTTAAGTAAGCGAGTAATTGCCGGTGAGCTTCGCACCAAGGGAGTTTCTCAAGACATAATCAATGAAGTAATTGAAGAGATTGATGATGAGTCTGAATACAACCAAGCATTTACCCTCGCACAACGCAAATACAATTCCATTGCGCACTTAGATCCAGAGGTTGTTTATCGAAGGATCTCCGGTTTATTGGCGCGTAAAGGTTATGGCCATGGTATTTGCGCAAGAATTATGCGGGAGTTAACTGGAGTTAATTAGCAAGTAGAATTAGGTAATGCCTACCTTTGTAGTTGAGACCTACGGCTGCCAGATGAATGTCCATGATTCCGAGCGAATCTCTGGGCTGTTAATGAGCGCCGGTTACACCCAAGCGTTGGCTGATACTCAACCTGATTTAGTAGTTTTTAATACCTGTGCAGTTAGAGAAAATGCTGATAATAAACTTTATGGAAATCTCTCCTTTTTAGCACCGCGTAAGAAAAGTGATCCAAACTTTCAAATTGCCGTTGGCGGTTGCATGGCGCAAAAGGATCAGGATGCAATTATTAAGCGCGCACCTTATGTTGATGTAGTTTTTGGAACTCACAATATCGGCTCACTTCCGGTATTACTGGAGCGAGCAAGAATAGAAGAGGCCTCCCAAGTTGAGATTAAGGAATCACTTGAACATTTTCCTTCAACTCTGCCAGTAAAACGTGACTCTGCTTTTTCGGCCTGGGTTTCAGTCTCAGTTGGTTGCAACAATACCTGCACATTTTGCATCGTTCCACAGTTACGAGGAATTGAAAAAGATCGCCCGGCAAGTGAAATTATGAATGAAGTAAGGGCCTTGGTTGATCAAGGGGTTATTGAGATAACTTTGCTGGGTCAAAATGTGAATGCCTATGGTGTTGATTTTGGTGATCGCCAAGCTTTTGCCAAATTACTTCGTGAATGTGGCAAGGTAGATGGATTAGAGCGAGTTAGGTTTATGTCACCACACCCAAGAGATTTCACCGATGATGTAATTTTGGCAATGGCAGAGACTAAAAATGTAATGCCTCATCTGCATATGCCGTTGCAATCTGGCAGTAATAAAGTTTTACAAGCGATGCGCCGCTCATACCGTAGAGAGCGATACCTTGGCATTATCGATAATGTGCGAAAAATGATTCCAAATGCAGCAATTACAACCGACATAATTGTTGGTTTCCCAGGTGAGAGCGATGCTGATTTTACTAACACCATTGATTTGGTTAAACAAGCAAAGTTTTCTGCTGCATACACATTCCAGTACTCAAAGCGGCCTGGCACACCAGCTGCCACAATGGCTGATCAAATACCAGATGATGTGATGGCAGATCGTTATAACCAACTCCATAAGATTCAACAGGAAATTTCAAAGAGTGAGAATGAGAAGTTAATTGGTAAAACAGTTGAACTACTTGTTTCAGGCCATGAGGGCCGGCATGATCATGATCAAAATCGGATGAATGGTAGAAGCGCAGATTTTCGCCTTACCCATTTTGATAACTCAAGTGCAACTGCTCGCCCAGGTGATTTAGTTGAGGTCAAAGTATTAGAAGCATTTGCAAATCACATTGTTGCTGGAGCGCCTACTGCAGTTAAGAAAACAAAGGGAGCAGCTGCCCATGCTGCCTGGGTTGAAGATAATGGCGATAAAAAGATTTTGTTAGGTATTCCAACTTTAGCCGCTTTAAAATCCCTTTAATTAGATGAGTTTAATAATTATTTGTGGGGCTACTGCAACTGGAAAAAGTGATTTAGCAGTTTCAGTAGCTAAGGAAATTGATGCAGAAGTAGTTAATGCAGACTCTATGCAGCTATATAAAGGCATGGATATTGGAACAGCAAAATTAACTACTGCTGAGCGAAATGGCATCGCACATCACTTAATCGATATTTTAGATATTAAAGATGATGCAAATGTTGCTTGGTATCAACAGATTGCTCGAGAAAAGATTGATCAGATTTTAAGCAGTGGTAAATCAGTTGTGGTAGTTGGTGGCACTGGGCTTTATATAAAGGCAATTTTAGATGACTTAAATTTTCCAGATACTGATCCAATAGTGAGGCAGAAAATTACCGACGAGGCAGAAAGATTAGGCAATGATGTAATGCATGAAAGGTTGGCAAAATTAGATCCGGCTGCTTCTTTGGCAATTCCAAAGGAGAATATTCGTCGGGTTATTCGTGCTCTTGAAGTAATTGAATTAACTGGCAAGCCTTTTACGGCAAACTTGCCAAGACAAGAGAGTAGTAAATACCCAGATGCGAAACAGTTCGGATTGGTATTGGACCGTGAAAATTTAGATGAAAAAATAGATAAACGGGTTGAAGATATGTGGACTAAGGGTTTTGCGCGTGAAGTTTCAATTCTTATGACTCAAGGGTTAGAGCAAGCAGGTACTGCCAAAAAGGCACTTGGTTATATACAGATTATGAATTATTTAAATGGTGAAAGTGATGAAGCATTTGCCAAAGAGGAGACAAAACGAGTTACCCGGGCTTATGCCAGAAGGCAGGAGACATGGTTTTCAAAGGATGAAAGAATTAAATGGCTGGCTCCGGAATCAAACTCAGCCCGACTTGAAAAACTCTTGGCTAGTATTAATTGATGATTCAAGCTACATACGGTCATGGCACCCATAATGACTTTGTGCTGGTTTTTGATGAAGGGAATAAGTTAACTTTTAGCGCAGATCAAATTAAGCGAATTTGTGACCGAAAAGATGGAATTGGAAGCGATGGCTTTATAAAGATAGTAAAAAAAGATGGCGCATGGTTTATGGATTATTCAAATGCAGATGGCTCTGTGGCAGAGATGTGTGGCAATGGAATCAGAGTAATGGCAAGGTATTTAACTGATCGAGGCCACCAACCAAGTGGGATTTATGCAATAAATACTAGAGCGGGTCGAAAATTTCTCTCCGTTCCGGAAAGTGGTGACATTTCAGTAAATATGGGTCAGGTATCCCAAGTCCCAGGTGAGATTACAGTTGAAGCTAATAACAACTCGTATCAAGGTTTTAATATTGAGATTGGTAATCCACACGCAGTTGTTTTCACAGATGACACCTCCACAGCAGGGGATCTAAAGAATGCGCCAAAGGTTGCGCCAAGTGATGAGTATCCAGATGGAGTAAATGTTGAGTTTGCTCAGTTTTTAGATGATGGTGAAATCAAGATGCGAGTATTTGAAAGAGGAGTTGGTGAGACTCAATCATGTGGCACAGGAACTTGCGCAGTGGCCCTTGCTGCCACAATTAAGAACCGCAAGCAGTTGCCAATTAAATGGGTAATTAATCCACCAGGTGGAAAATTAATTGTGGAAATAGATGGGCATAGTAATGCCACATTAACTGGACCAGCAGAATTAGTTAAAGATGTTGAGTTGGATAAATATCTGTGATTGATCCAAAGTTTGATAAAGATGATGGCCTTGAGATTGATATTGATACATTAATTAGAGAAAACGCCCAAGCAGTTGCAGATTACGAATTAACTGAGAATCCAGAAAGTAATAATCAAGATTTACAAGACCGACAGGCGTTGCGAAGAGTAAGCGGACTTTCAACAGAATTACAAGATGTTTCTGATGCAGAGTATCGGCAATTACGACTTGAGAAGGTTGTATTAGTTGGAGTTTGGACTGAGGGAAGTGCTAAGGATGCTGATAACTCAATTAAAGAGTTAGCAGCCCTTGCGCAAACCGCTGGCTCACAAGTTATGGAAGCGCTGATTCAACGAAGAGATAAACCAGACTCTGCAACCTTTATTGGTTCTGGAAAAGTCAAAGAGGTTAGAGAAGCAGTGGTTGCAACTGGAGCAGATACCGTTGTTTGCGATGGCGAGTTATCACCTGCGCAACTAAGAACTTTAGAACAAAAAGTTAAAGTTAAAGTTATTGATAGAACTGCACTGATATTAGATATTTTCGCCCAACATGCCAAGAGTAGAGAGGGTAAGGCTCAGGTAGAGCTCGCACAAATGTCTTATATGTTGCCTCGTCTTCGCGGTTGGGGTGAATCTCTATCTCGTCAGGCTGGTGGTATTGGTGGACGCGGACCTGGTGAAACAAAGATTGAAACTGATCGAAGAAGAATTAATGACAAAATGGCAAAGTTGCGCCGCGAAATTAAGGATATGAAAACATCACGGGATACTAAGCGAAATGAACGCAGAAGAAACAATATTCCTTCAGTTGCAATTACTGGTTATACAAATGCTGGTAAATCATCACTGTTAAATCGTTTAACTGGTGCAGATGTTTTAGTAGAAAATGCTTTATTTGCGACCTTAGATCCAACGGTCAGAAAAACCGAAAGTAGCGATGGTCGGGTTTATACATTTGTTGACACCGTTGGATTTGTTCGCCACCTTCCACATCAGTTAGTTGAAGCATTTAAATCAACACTTGAAGAGGTTTCAGAGGCTGATCTAATTGTCCATGTTGTAGATGGCGCTCACCCAGATCCAATGGAGCAACTTCGAGCAGTAAGAGAAGTTATAGGTGAAATTGGCGGCGGTGAGATTCTAGAGATTATTGCAATTAATAAAGCAGATGTAGCCGCGCCAGAGGTATTAATGGAACTCCTGCGTAAGGAGAGTAATGCCTACGCTATTTCAGCACGAACCGGATATGGAATTGAAACTTTAGTTAAAGCCATTGAATCATCACTTCCAAAACCGAAAGTAGAAATTAATGCCGTAATTCCATTTAATCGAGGAGATTTAGTTAGTGCAGTACATGAGCAGGGTGAAATAATCTCTGAGGAGTATTTGCCAGAAGGCACCAAGCTTCATGCCATGGTCGGTGGCGCTCTTGCTAGAAAGATTGAATTATTGTGAGTTTACTTCTTGGACTTAAGTTATTTTTGGCACCATTTTTTGTTTGGATTATTTCGGTATTACAAGGCAGATATAACGCCAGGCTAGGTGGATTATTTTTAGGCCTACCCCTTACTACTGGTCCATTTTTACTTATTATCGGACTTCAAGAAGGCCGATCATTTGCTAAAACTGCAGCTCATGGAGTGCTAGTCGGTCAGCTTTCATTGATTGTGTTTTGTTTTGTTTACGCTCTTGCAGCCAAAAGTTTGAATTGGAAAAGGTCAATATTCATTGCCACGATTGCAGTTTGGTCGAGTGGTTATTTTTTCAACCTAATTAATTTTTCTAACCTTGGAGTGGCTATGACACTCTTCTTTGTTTGGGCTATCTCACTAGGGCTATTTCCTAAGTATGAAAAACCAACTGAAAAAGTAGTTGCACCAAAATGGGAGTTACCAGTTCGTCTAATAACAACAGTTGTCTTGATCTTGTTATTAACAGCAACAGCTAATATTTTAGGCTCTAGGGTTTCTGGAGCACTTTCAACCTATCCGACAATCATTACTGTATTAGGTGCATTTAGTCACCGAAGAAATGGCCCAAAATACTTAATCGCAACACTACATGCATTAATTCAAGCACTACCTATTACATCATTAATTATGATTGGACTTACCTTAATTCTTTAAGCAATAAATCCATTTGGGAATGGATCAGTTGGATCTAATACCCAAGTTGCCCTAATCAGTGTTGGAGCGAGAAATAAGTATGGACACCCCTCACCGGATCTAATTACTCAACTTAAGCGCCGGCAGATTTCAGTCTGGCGTACCGACCAATCTGGTGGGCTAGCACTTGCCTCACCTAATAAGATCAGGGTTACTGGAAAAGAATGGTG
>Ga0304728_1001343_pt1 | contig 17561 bp, 16 predicted proteins | sample C_130625_MF_Meta_FD_190476 | JGI IMG/M metagenome (GOLD analysis project Ga0304728, IMG submission 190476) | Freshwater microbial communities from Lake Croche, Canada to study carbon cycling - C_130625_MF_MetaG (v2) (version 2) | ecosystem: Environmental > Aquatic > Freshwater > Lake | place... | reverse complement strand
CGCGCCATGCGCGTTCAGGATCTGCGTAAGCCGCCGAGTGTCGCCGAGACGATCGACTGGGCACGCACCATGCAGGCGCTGGGAGTTCAGGAACTCACCGATGCGGTGGTGGAGCAGACCTTGGGCGTGGTGCTCAAGCATCAAACCGATCGCGCCAAGGTTCGCGAGCAGTTGAGGTTGGGGCAGGCATGAGCGTGGCCATTCGACGAACCTGCGTGGGCCAGGGTGCCGCGATGGTGATCGAGCGCGTGTAGTCGTAGCGGTCTGCAGGGTGCGGGCCGCGCTACACGATCTGCGTCACCGCACTGATGAGGTCTCTGATGGTGGCCACTTCGAAGGTATTGGTGCAGTGGTTGCCGTACTCCGTGGCCCGTGAGTCGAGCAGGTCCCACTCGCTGCGAGTCTCGGGGTTGAGCCAGAAGAGCCTGCGTGCGCGATGGGCGAGCTCGGCGATCTCAGCGGTAGCGGGCAATCGATCGTGTGAACGGGCATCGCCCGCAATGATCACCGTGGTCTTGGCTGAGACTGCGTCGTTCCACCGATCCAAGAATGTCGCGAACGCACGCTTGTAGTCGCTACGTCCATCCTTGGCGACCAGGCCCTGACGTGACAGCAAGGCCTTCGGGTCAAGAACTCCCGGGCTGTTGGCAAGAATGTCGGTGATCTCCACGACGCCGTCAATAAAGACGAACGAGCGCACGCGGTTGAATTCCTGATGAATGGCGTGCAGGAGGGTCAATGTGAAGGGCGCGAACTGAGCGGTTGACCCCGACACGTCGCACAGCACTACGAGATCGGGCTTTGTCGGACGCTTGCGTCGCAGCACCGGTGTCACCGGCACGCCACCTGTGCCCATGGATGCTCGAATGGTGCGTCTCATGTCCAAACCGGACGTTCCGCGTCTGCGCCGGTTACCGAGGCGCGTGGCGAGTCGACGAGCCAACGGGCGCATTGCCAATCGCATGGCTGCCAATTCATCGGGGCCGGCCGAGAGAAGGGGCCGATCCTCAGGGTCTTCCAGCGCCTGCATGGACAGTTGGTCTTCGCGAATGCGTCCTGAGACAAGGTCGTCCAGCCGCCGGCGCATCTGTTCCATGGCCAACGTTGCTTCGGCTGTGTTGATCGCGCGATCGAGTTCAGTCGAGCCGGATTCTTGTTCGAGGTATCGCCGGTACAGATCCGGCACGTTCATCCGGCGAAGGGTGCGGTTGGCGTGATAGCCGGCGCTGCGTCCATCTGTGTCGTCACCGCCAAATCGATCGATGGCCTCGTCAAGTAGGTCGTCGACTCGCTCGTCGTCGGCATCGCGAAGTGCGTCTACGAGGTCGGTGAGCACGGCGTCGTCTGTTTGCTCGGTCTGAGCCCGCATACGGGCTTGGCGGGGAAAGACCGACTCGAAGGCACGCATGAACAAGACATCGTGCGTGGAGTCTTTGACCAATGTGGACTTCAGGGCAGTCCGCACGTCTTGGCGCTGTGACAGATCCATACGCTGAACGGCCGCGATGGCATCCAGCGTCTCACTGGTGGAGACGGGCAGTCCGCCTCGCCGTAATCGATCGACGAGAGTCGTGACCGCGTGCGGCACCGCTTGGAGCGCGGGCACATTTGCCGGGGGAGCGGACACCGTGCCAGCCTAGAGACCTATCGCGCCCGGCCGGAAGGAATGCACATGGAGCAATTACTTGATCTTGCGGTGATGCTTCATCCGGATCAATCGCTGGCCGAGCATGCGCATATGGCGCGCCTGGCGGCTCGGCTGGGATTCACGGCCATTCATCTGCCTTTGGCCGCAGACGGATGTGTCGATCCGGCTGAGATCGAGCAGATCATGGACGCCGCTGAGCCCGCCATGGTGGTGGTGGATGACGGTGCGCTCGCTGACGGAATTGTGCGCCGCAATGACCCCGTTGAAGTTCGACGGGTGCGCGCGCTCTTGGATGCTGCTGAAGACAACCGTCCTCTTATCGTTGCCGTGCCCATCTCGCTGGGGCGCACGTTGAACGAGGCTGAGGCGCGGGCCGATCGCGACCCACGGTTTGTGGGCGATGCCCACCCACGCGTGTGCGGAATCTTTGGCACTTTTGAGCAAGCGCAGGAACAGGTTCTTGAGCTGGCACGCGCAGGCGCCGAGGTTCTTCTGGTGACCGTCCCGGACGATCAGGACGTAGCCGATGTGCTCGCGCAGGTGCGCGCCCTGGTGGTGGGCGCGACTCCGGCGCTCTTGGAACGCTAGTCGTCAGTGTCGCCCGCCGGCGAGATCCTCGTCGATCTCGCGCGCGCACGCGATGAGTTGAGGCAGGAAGTCATCGCGCAACGTCGGCAAGGTGACGCGGGTGGCGTGCGTGCTGACGTTGATGGCAGCGAGTACTCGGCCCTGCGCATCCTGGATAGGGACCGCGACGGAGCGCACACCGTCTTCAAGTTCCTGATCGATGAGGCACCACCCCTGCTTACGCACGACATCGAGCTCCTTGCGCAATGCGCCTGCCCCCGTGATGGTGCGATCGGTGCGAGCAGCCAGATCCGCGCGGGCGAGATAGCGATCAAGCTCCTTCGGGGTGAGAGCGGCAAGCAGCACACGCCCCATGGATGTGCAGTGCGCGGGAAGTCGAGCCCCGACGGATAGTCCGATGGTCATGATGCGATTTGTTGATGCGCGCGCGATGTACACGACTTCTGCTTCGTCAAGCACCGACGCGGAGCAGGACTCGTGCAGTCTCTCGGCAAGTCGCTCCAGATGGTCCTGGGCGATCTCGGCAACGCTGAACGAGGACAGGTACGCATAGCCCAACTGCAGCACGCTGGGCCGCAGGAAGAACTGCCGGCCATCGGACCCGACGTAGCCCAGATGCTCGAGGGTGAGCAGGAATCGGCGGGCGGCCGCACGCGTCATGTTGGTTTCGCGGGCGACCTCGCTCAGGGTCATGCGCGGTCGGTCATGGGAGAAGGCCCGGATCACCGAGAGTCCGCGTTCCAAGGACTGAACGAACTCCCCGGGGCGCTCGTCCGGCTCACTCATGCGGGCATGCTAGGTGAAAGTACGCATGGCGTACAGGTGATCGGCATGCGTACAACGAATTGGAGAACACCCCTTGACGGCAGCCCCCACACTCCCAAGGATGCGTTCTGACAGCGAACGCATGTTCGCATCGCGAACTTTAGATCGAACTCGGAGGTGTCCGTGAGCCGCACAGCAGGAGGCGGAGTCGAGCGCTCGTCCTACACGACAGTGTTCGGCTCGCTGGACAACTACAGCAAGGGCGGCGTGGAGCTCATCAACGATGACGCCCGCCACTACGCCTTCTCCAACATCTTCGAGGTCGCCTCGAAGAGCAAGCCGTGGGAGAAGGTCGCCGTAGCCAAGAACTTGGAGTACGTACTCGAGGCCATTCGCGCCGAAGGCACATCCTCGTGGCGCACGTGCGCTCACGATGAGTTCGTCGTCTGCATGGACGGTGAGGTCACGGTTGAGCTCGTCAAGCTCGATGCGTCGCCGCTGGCGCCAGATCACGAAGGCTCTATCGAGCTCGATGGTGAACCAACCGGTGCCCGCATGGGACGCATTCACCTCGGCCGCGGGCACCAAGCCCTGCTGCCCGCCGGCTCCGCGTACCGCTTCACGGCGGCTCGCACCTCGGTCTTGATGCAACAGACCATCAGTGGCTCGGACACGCTGTTCCGCTGGGCCGAGATCTGCCAGACCTCCTGACCACCCACCTCACCTGACGCCAAGGAGTATGAGATGACGATCGCCGACAACGTGCAGATGTCCACCGACACCAACATGGATGGCTACCACGAGTTCACGCTGGGGGAGTTCCGTTTCCGTCGCGATGAGTTCTTCGCCTACATCGCCTGGCCCACGGGCAATCACATCATGAGTGTGGACGCGTTCCTGCGCGCGCTCCAGCGCGACGTTGCCTGGGACTTCTTCTACGGAATCGTCAACTTCGACGGAGTCTTCGGCACCGTGAACCACTACGGCACCGTCGACATCTTCGCCGGCCGGTACAACGAGTCCTACCGCAAGGCCGAACTCGACTACAGCGAGAACGTTGAGACTCCCAAGATCCGCGAGACGTTCAAGTCGATCCTCGCTGACTGGACGAATGAGACGTTCGATCCTTTTGCGTCACCCCACGAGACCGGTGCCGCATTTGGCGTCAAGAACGGCAGCAACATCAATGCCGTGACCCGCCGTCGCGTCGCAGCTCGCCGCATGGTGGCCCTGCCCGGTGACGAGCAGATCCGTACCGACAGTTCTGGCTTCCCCATCAATCGCATGTTCAAAGACGTCGATCAGAGTGAGCCAGTTGTTGAAGCCGAGCCCGGCTTTGAGAACGAGGTCGCCGCGTTCAATCTGTTCGCGTACCTGTCGCGCTCTGACGTGACGTGGAACCCGTCCGTCGTCAGCCAGTGCAAGGACTCGCTGTTTTGCCCCACGACGGAGGAGTACATCCTTCCCATCATCCACGGCAACGATCGCGTCGAGTGGTTCGTGCAGCTCAGCGACGAAATCACGTGGGAGGTCGAGGATCGCGACACGGGTGCCCGTCGCTCACGCGTCACCATGAAGGCCGGCGATGTCAGTGCGATGCCTGCTGACATCCGCCACCAGGGCTATTCACCCAAGCGCTCCATGCTTCTGGTCTGGGAGAACAACTCCGCAGCCCTGCCCGAGATGATCGCTAGCGGCAAGACCCCGACCTACCCGGTCGAGTTCTAGTTCGTTCGCGCAGCAACCGCAACCTTCATCGAGCCAAGGGACCCCATGCAGACACGGCTGTTCATCAACGGTGAGTTCGTTGATTCACTCGACGGCTCCACGATTGATGTCGTCGATCCGCACGATGGTTCCCTGCTGGCGCAGGTGGCCGAGGCGAAGGCGGCCGACGTCGATCGCGCCGTGGCGGCTGCCACAGCCGCGAAGGACGGCTGGCGCCGCATGTCGGCCATGGATCGCGGTCGACTTCTCCTCAAGCTCGCCGATGCGATCGAAGCGGATGTCGACAACCTGGCGATGCTGGAAACCCGCGACACGGGCCATCCGATTCGCGACTCGCGCAATCTGGACGTTCCGCGTACCGCTGCCACGTTCCGCTACTTCGGCGGTATGGCTGACAAGTTCCAAGGCTCCGTCGTGCCGGTGGACGCAGGATTCTTGGACTACGTCACGCCCGAGCCGCTGGGTGTCATCGGCCAGATCGTGCCGTGGAACTTCCCGCTCATGTTCTGCAGCTGGAAAATGGGCCCGGCGTTGGCCGCGGGCAATACGGTCGTGATGAAGCCCTCGGATCTCACGCCGATGAGCGCCCTGCGCGTCGCCGAACTCATGAACGAGGTTGGCTTCCCCGCCGGTGTCGTCAACATCATCCCCGGATACGGCGTGCCTGCAGGCGAGCGCATCGTGCAGCATCCCGGTATTGCCAAGGTGTCGTTCACCGGCTCATCGGTCGTCGGCAAGGGCGTCGCCCGCGACGCGGCTGACACCCTCAAGCAGGTACACCTCGAACTGGGTGGCAAGGGCGCCAACATTGTGTTCGAAGATGCCAATCTGATCGCAGCCGTCAATGGCACCGCGTTCGGCATCTTCCACAATCAGGGCCAGGCATGCATTGCCGCAAGCCGCCTCATCATTCATGAATCTGTGGTCGATGAGTTCATGGCGAAGTTCCTCGAACTCGCGGCGAGCATCAAGCTGGGTGACCCCAAGGACATGTCGACGGAAATGGGCCCCCTCACCTCGACCATGCATCGCGATCGGGTGCTCAAGTACATCGAGATTGCGACATCCGAGGGTGGCGAGATCCTGCTAGGAGGCAAGCAGCCGACGGATCCCGCGCTCGCACAGGGGTGCTACATCGAACCCACGATCGTGCGTGCATCACCCTCCTCGCGCGTAGCGTGCGAGGAAGTGTTCGGTCCGTTTATGACGGTGCACACGTTCTCGACCGACGCCGAAGCCTTGGCCATCGCCAACTCGGTCGACTACGGCCTGGGTGGTGGCCTGTGGACTCGCGATCTTTCGCGCGCACACAAGATGGCTCGCGACATCCATGCGGGCATGGTCTGGGTCAACTCGTACAAGCGCGTTAATCCGGGTTCGCCTTTCGGCGGCATCGGTGCGTCCGGCTACGGGCGTGAGATGGGCTTCGAGGCCATGCGGGAGTACACCGAGTCCAAGGCTGTGTGGATCAACGTTGATGCGCAGCTGCCACCGTTCTACCCGCGGGGCTGATCTTGGCCACGTTCCAGACCCTCGCCCAGGCGATTGCTGACAATGTCCACGATGGCGACAGCATCGCGATGGAGGGGTTCACACACCTGATCCCCTACGCGGCCGGACACGAGATCATCCGCCAAGGGTGCCGCGACCTCACGGTGATCCGCATGACTCCGGACGTCATCTACGACCAGCTGATTGGCATGGGCTGCGTGCGCACAATGGTGTTCTCGTGGGGTGGCAATCCCGGTGTCGGTTCGCTGCCGCGATTCCGGGATGCGGTCGAAGAAGGCTGGCCGCATGCCATCGAGCTCGAGGAGCACAGTCACGCCGGCATGGCCGCACGATACGTCGCTGGAGCAAGCGGGCTTCCGTTCGGTGTTCTGCGCGGCTACGTGGGCACCGAATTGCCCGACCACACCGCCACGATCGCGACTATCGAGTGCCCTTTCACGGGGGAGCAGCTGACAGCAGTCCCGGCATTGCGCCCCGACGTATCGATCATTCATGCGCAGCAGGCCGACCGTGACGGGAATGTTGGTCTCTGGGGAATTCAGGGTGTGCAGAAGGAGGCGGTGCTGTCGGCGAGTCGGTCGATCGTCACTGTCGAGGAGATCGTGGACACCCTTGATCCTCGATGCACTGTGCGGCTTCCATCGTGGGTGGTTACGTCGATAGCTCATGTTCCGCGCGGCGCTCACCCGTCTTATGCGCACGACTATTACGTGCGTGACAACGAGTTCTACAAGGCGTGGGACGCCATCAGCCGCGACCGCGACACGTTCACGGCGTGGATCAAGGCCCATGTACTCGACACGACCGATTTTGCGGAGCACCTGCGCATGATCGACAACGAGTTGGTGGCCAGCCGATGACCGCCACCGTTGATTCCGGAGTCGAGGCCACGACCGACGAGATCATGACTATCGTCGCGGCCCGTGAACTGCGCGACGGCGTCGTGTGTTTCGTGGGAATCGGGATGCCGAGCACGGCAGCCAATCTGGCCAAGAAGCTCCAGGCTCCCAACGCTGTCCTGGTCTACGAATCCGGCACCATCGGAGCCAAGCCCACCAAACCACCCTTGTCCATTGGCGACGGGGAGCTCGCTGAGACCGCTGATGCTGTGGTGTCCGTGCCGGAGATTTTCGCGTACTGGCTCCAAGCCGGCCGCGTCGATGTGGGCTTCCTCGGCGCAGCGCAGGTCGACAAGTACGGCAACATCAACACGACGGTGGTTGGCGACTACGACCACCCCAAGGTGCGACTTCCCGGTGCAGGCGGTGCTCCCGAAATTGCCGCCAGTGCCAAGCAGACGTTCATCATGCTGCGACAGAACGCGCGTGCCTTCGTGGACCAACTCGACTTCCGCACCAGCGTCGGCAACTACAAGGGTGGTAATTCGCGCGCATCGTTGGGCATGACCGGTGCGGGACCGACGGTGATCATCACGGACATTGGCGTCATGCGTCCCGATCCCGTCACCGGAGAGTTCGTGCTGACCGCACTCCACCCGGGCCGGACGGTAGAGGAGGCCATCGCCGCCACGGGGTGGGCGCTCAAGGTTTCTCCCGAAGTCATGTCGACAGAACCGCCGACGGCAACCGAGCTGCAACTGCTGCGTGCTTTGCAGGCGGGGGCCTGACCATGGACGCTTTCGTACACGACAGCCCGGCAACCCGCGTGGTCTTCGGCGCGGGGTCACTTGGTCAGGTGGGTGATGAGCTTGAGCGCCTGGGTTCGTCGCGTGCCCTGCTTATTTCTGGCGGACCGGAAGCCGAATATGCCGATCGCATCGCGCATGCACTGGGGGATCGAGTGCACGGCCGCTTCACCGACGTGGTGATGCATGTGCCGGTGGCTATCGCCGCTCGGGCAATCGAGGCATCTCGTGGCTGCGACTCCCTCATCGCTCTGGGTGGCGGCTCGTCCACCGGCATGGCCAAGGCGGTCGCGAAGGAGACGGGTCTTCCGATTCTGGCGGTGCCCACTACCTATGCGGGCTCGGAGATGACCAGCATCTGGGGGCTCACGGAGAACAACCGCAAGGTCACGGGGCGTGATCCCAAGGTGCTCCCCAAGACAGTTGTCTATGACCCTGAACTCACGTTGTCCCTCCCCGTGAACATCTCCGCCGCGAGCGGCATGAACGCGCTCGCGCACCTGGTGGAGGGCCTTTACGCTCCCGGTGTGTCGCCGCTTCAGGTATTGACGGCCCAAGAGGGCGTGCGTGCGCTTGCTGTGGCGTTGCCCAAGGTCGTTGCCCAGCCCGACGCCATTGATGCGCGAGCCGAGGCCCTGTACGGAGCCTGGCTTGCCGGCTGGACGCTGGGGACCACCGGCATGGGCGTGCATCACAAGATCTGCCATGTGCTGGGTGGCGCCTATGACCTGCCGCACGGCCCGATGCATTCGGCCGTCCTCGCGTACGCGACCGCATTCAACGAGGCTGCTGCGCCGCAGGCCATGGCCGCTTTGATCGCCGCTTTGCGTGCGGCCGGATTAGCGGCGCCCACGGCTGCCACGGGGATCTGGGACCTGGCCAGTCGTATCGGCGCCCCCACGAGCCTGGCCGACGTTGGCTTCGACCCCGCGTATATAGAGGCGGCGGCGACCCTGGTGGTCGAAGGCCGCCCCGTGAACCCCCGTCCCGTGGATGTCGAGGGCGTTCGCGAACTCCTGGCCGCGGCTGCGCGCGGCAGTCGTCCGGAGGCGGCATGACACAAATCCATCACGGTTTTCCCACATTGCAGGCAATCTGTCCCGAAATGTGGGAGAAAACAGCCCGGAGGGTGGTCCAACCCACCGGTCAAACGCCGACGTCCGCTGCGGGTGTCGGAATCGCCACGGTTCATAGAACCGCATCGAAGGAGAGCACATGAAGATTGCGCGTTCCTCAGGGGTAGTGGTGGCTCTTGCCGCCGGTGCCCTGCTGGTGACCGCCTGCGGAAACAATCTCGACAGTTCGGGATCTTCCGCGAGTTCGGCGGCTCCGGCTAGTTCAGAAGCCGCTGCCTCGGACGCCGGTTCGGCGCCCGCCGTTGACGGCACGATCAAGGTGGGCTTCGTGTCCCCCGAGACCGGTCCGTTGGCTGGCTTCGGTGAGCCGGATAAGTGGATCGTCGACACGATGGGTGCTTGGTTCGCTGCGCATCCCATCCAGGCCGGCGGCAAGTCCTACAACGTTGAGATCATTCAGAAGGACTCTCAGTCTGATGCCAAGCGGGCCGGCGAGGTCACTGGTGAACTGATCAACACCGACGGTGTTGACATCGTCATGGCACACGGCACACCGGACACCACCAATCCTGTTGCCGATCAGTGCGAGGCCAACGCCACCCCGTGCATCACGTCCGATGCTCCGTGGCAGCCGTACTTCTTCGGTCGTGGCGGCAAGCCCGAGACACCGTTCAAGTACACCTACCACTTCTTCTGGGGCCTTGAGGATGTTGCAGCGGTCTACCAGGACATGTGGGGCCAGCTGAAGACCAACAAGAAGGTCGGCGGCTTGTTCCCGAACGATCCCGACGGCCAGGCGTGGCAGGGCGCATTCCCTGACTTCCTGAAGCCCAATGGCTACACGCTCACTGATCCGGGTCTGTACCCGAACGGAACGCAGGACTTCTCCGCGCAGATCTCTGCGTACAAGAAGGCTGGCGACCAGATCCTCACCGGTGTTCCGATTCCCCCGGACTTCACCAACTTCTGGAAGCAGGCCAAGCAGCAGGGCTTCAACCCGATGATCGCGACCATCGGTAAGGCACTGCTCTTCCCGTCGTCCATCGAGGCGCTGGGCGACCTTGGCAACAACCTCGGCTCCGAGGTGTGGTGGACTCCGTCCTACCCGTTCTCCTCGAGCCTGACCGGCCAGACAGCTGCTGAACTCGCGCAGGGTTACACCGATGCGACGGGCAAGCAGTGGACTCAGCCGATCGGCTTCTCTGAGGCGCTGTTCGAGGTCATGCAGGCTGCGGTCATCAAGGCTGGCGGACCCGACAAGGAGGCCATTGCAGCGGCCCTCTCGGGGCTTCAGGTCAAGTCGATCGTCGGCGACCTCGACTGGTCCAAGGGCCCGGTCGCAAACGTGGCCAAGACCCCGCTGACCGGTGGACAGTGGCGCAAGACGGACGGAGGCCAGTTCCCCTACGACCTGGTCATCGTGTCGAACTCTCTTGCACCTGCAATCCCCACCGGCGGCAAGGTTGAGCCGCTGAGCTAGTGCACGGTTTGGGGGGCGGGGAGACCCGCCCCCCAAACAGCATTTCCCTGATCGCCCCCCCGGCAGAATCCAGCAGAGGAACCCATGAGCCCGATCCTCGAAGTCAGCGGCCTGTCGAAGCGTTTCGGCAAGGTCGTCACTGCGGAGGCCGTCAGTTTCACTGTGGAGCAAGGAACCGCGTTAGGCATCGTCGGACCCAATGGCGCGGGAAAGTCCACCCTGCTGTCCCTCATCACCGGTGTGCTCCCCGTGGATGCAGGGACCATTCGTTTCCGCGGAGCCGACATCACCAAACAGCGGCCCGCGGTGCGCACTCGCAATGGAATTGCGCGGACGTTCCAGATTCCGCGGCCGTTCGTGGACATGACTGTTTTCGAGAATGTTTATGTTGGCTCGGCATTCGGAGCCTCGGCGCACGGACAGGCCGGGTACGCGGCTGCGGCGCGGGCTTTGGATGTCACGGGCCTCGCGCATCTCTCGGACAAGCCCGCCGGCTCACTTCGTCTCTTGGATCGCAAGCGCCTCGAACTTGCACGGGCATTGGCCACGGATCCCCAGCTCATACTTCTCGATGAGATTGCTGGCGGACTGACCGAGAAAGAGCTACCGCCGCTCGTCGAACTCATCCGGTCTCTTCGAGACTCGGGGGTGACGGTCATCTGGATTGAGCACATCGTCCATGCCCTCACCGCGGTCGTTGACCAACTCATGTGCTTGGCACTCGGGCAGGTCCTTGCCATCGGAGACCCGCAGGAAGTCATGCGTAGCCAGGCCGTCATTGACGTGTACTTGGGCTCCACCTTCGATCTGGGTGGGGAGGCGTCATGACCTTGCTCAACGTCGACGCCGTTGACGTCCACTACGGCGACTTCCAGGCGCTGTATGGCCTGTCCTTGCACGTCCAGGAGGGTGAGACGCTGGCCGTCATCGGGGCCAACGGAGCCGGCAAGTCCACCCTGATGAAGGCGCTGGCGGGTCTCATGACGCCCACGAACGGCACCATCACCTTCGACGGTCGGGACATCACTCGGGTACCCAGCTATAAGCGTGTGCCAATGGGCATTGCGCTCACCCCCGAGGGTCGACGTATCTTTCCGAGCCTGTCGGTGGAGGAGAACCTCAAGGTGGGCGCGCACTCGGGGCGCCCGGGTCCCTGGAATCTCGCGTCGGTCTACGAAGCGTTCCCACTTGTCGCTGATCGACGCGATCGCGTGGGTGTGAATCTCTCCGGTGGTGAACAGCAGGCGGCCGCGATTGGCCGAGCACTCATGAGCAATCCGCGCTTGCTCATGCTTGATGAGGTGTCGCTGGGCCTTGCGCCGGTGGTTGTTGAGCAGATCTATGCCGCGATGCCCACCATCACGGGTAATGGCACCACCGTTCTGCTGGTCGAGCAGGACGTCAACCAGGCCCTCAAGGTGGCCGACCGCGTGCAGTGCCTGCTTGAGGGTCGCACGGTGCTGGAAGGCACCGCGGGATCGCTCACCCGGGACCAAATCGCGTCCGCGTACTTCGGAATCTAGGAGGGCTGTCGTGGACTGGCTCAATGCCGTGCTCCAGGGTCTCCTGCTGGGTGGCCTCTATGCGCTGCTCGCTGCAGGCCTATCACTCATGTTCGGTGTCATGCGCATCGTGAATCTTGCTCATGGTGTTCTGGCCGTCGTGGCCGCCTACATGGGCTACTTCCTTGTTCACAATTTCCATATCAATGCGTTCTTGACACTCATAGTCGTGATTCCGGTGATGGCCGGTATCGGCTGGGTGTTACAGATGGGACTCTTCAATCCCTCCCTGAAGTCTGGCGGGTTGGCGCCCATCCTCGTGGCTTTCGGTATCGCGGTGGTGATCACAAACCTCTTACAGGCGTTCTTCACCGCCGATACCCGATCAATTGATGCGGGCATGCTCGGCGTCCAGAGCATTCAGGTCACGGACACGATTTACATCGGCGTGTTCCCGCTGATCACGTTTGTCGTAGGCGTGTTGGTCATTGCCGGGTTGCAGGTTTATCTCAATCGGACACGCGATGGCCGAGCAATGCGTGCAGCGAGTGACGACAAGGATGCGGCCCAGCTCATGGGCATCGACAATCGTCGTATCTATGCCAAGGCGACAGCCCTCGCGATCGGCATCGTCGGCATCGCGGGCGTCTTCCTCGGTATCCGCACGCAGTTCAGTCCGACCTATGGCGATGCAACATTGATCTTCGCCTTCGAGGCGGTCATCATCGGTGGTCTGGGATCCCTGTGGGGAACTCTTATCGGTGGAATTGTGTTGGGTGTTGCCCAGACTGTCGGTGCACAGATCAATCCGTCGTACGGCGTGCTCTTTGGCAACCTCGTGTTCCTCGCAATCTTGGCGTTCCGACCTACCGGTCTCCTACAGAAGGCGGTGAATTCATGAGCGCACCAGCCACTGTCGGGCCAGTCAAGGTTCGACGCGCAACAAAGTCCTCGTGGATCGGGCTCGCCGTGATCGTGCCCATCCTCATCGTGTTGGCCCTCGGGCCGTACATCATCTCCAGGGGACTCCAGCAGAACCTCGTCATCCTCTTTTCCCTCATCGTCCTGGGAACCATGTGGAATCTGCTTGCCGGTTACGGCGGCATGGTGTCCATCGGCCAGCAGGCCTACATCGGCATCGGGGCTTACGGCTTGGTCTATATCGCCGACAGCTTGGGGATCGATCCGTTCCTCGCGGTTCCAGTAGCGGTCATCATTGCCGGCCTGCTGTCATTGCCCATCTCGTTCCTGGCCTTCCGACTTTCGGGGGGCTATTTCGCGATTGGCACATGGGTCATCGCTGAGGTCGTTCGCCTCATCACCATGCAGATCGATGCTGTGGGTGGTGGCGCTGGTCTGACACTGACCGCGCTCAATGTCCTGAGCCCCGGCCGTCGCATCGCGTACGTCTACTGGCTGTCACTTGCCGCTGTGGTGATCGCCGTTCTCGTCACGTACCTCATCATGCGATCGCGGTTGGGCCTGGGCTTCACGGCCATCCGCGATGACGCGACGGCCGCGGGATCGCTCGGCGTGCGGGTAACGTCGAGCAAGCGCATCGTGTACCTGGTGTCATCCATGGGCTGTGCGCTCGCAGGCAGCATGATCGCTGCCAACACACTGCACATCACGCCGGAGTCGGTCTACTCGGTGCAGTATTCGGCGTTCATGATCTTCATCGTGGTCATTGGCGGTATGGGCACGATCGAGGGACCCATCATCGGTGCCATCGTGTTTTATGCACTCCAGCAGTGGCTTTCGGATTACGGCGTCTGGTACCTGGTCATCCTCGGCGTGCTGGCGATCGTCGTCGTGTTGCTTGCACCCCGTGGACTCTGGGGACTTTTGAGCCTTAATGGCCGCATCAAATTGTTCCCCGTGGGCTACCGCCTCGTGAATCCGTTGGAGAGATTTGCCGTGGTCAAGACGAAGGAGCCGGCAGCATGAGTGCGTCCGACCAAGAGCAGGGACTCACCGACGAAGTTCTCGGCCGCCTTGCCGCCACGCCCGACCCGCGGCTGCGGGAGATCATGACGTCGTTGGTTCGCCACCTTCATGAGTTTGCCCGTGAGGTGCGGCTCACGGAGGCCGAGTGGTTTGCGGGAGTGCAGTTTTTGACGGCGACGGGGAAGATCTCCGATGACGTGCGTCAGGAGTTCATCCTGCTGTCGGACACCCTTGGTCTGTCGATGCAGGTGGACCTCATCAACCATGGCCATGACGATCCGATCATCACCGAGAGCACCGTGCTGGGTCCGTTCTACGCGGGCGGTTCCCCTGTGCGTGAGTTCGGCGAATCCATGGTGGAGTACGCCGACGGCGGCGAGGCCGCGATATATCGCGGCACGGTACGTGACGAGCAGGGAAATCCTCTGGCTGGAGCAATGCTCGACGTGTGGCAGAACGCGGCCACGGGTTTCTACGCAGTGCAGGTTCCCGGCGAGCAGCCGGCTACCAACCTGCGCGGCAAGTACCTGACGGATGAGCAGGGGCGTTTCGAGATCCACACCGTGCGACCGGTGCCCTATCCCGTGCCGGCCGATGGACCGGTGGGCAAGTTGCTTCGCGACACAGGGCGCCACGAATGGCGCGCGGCCCACATTCACGTCAAGGTCTCAAAAGACGGCTACCTGTCGTTGACAACCCACGTGTTTGATCGCGCGAGCAAGTACCTGGACTCCGACACGGTTTTCGGCGTCAAGGAGTCCCTCATTCGAGATTTCGTCCCGGGACCTGACGGAGTACTCGTATGCGAGCACGACATGGTGCTGGCTCGCGCCTAGTCCAACTTCTAGACGAACGCGCTCACCTGAGTGGTGAAGTCCGGGCGCAGCGGCATTCCTGAACGTCCGCGTGCATCGTTCTTGACCGCAAGCATCTGGTGCAACTGGATGTTGGTGATGTCAAAGCCCATACGTGACGCGGCCATGTAGAGGCGCCACACGCGAGCGGTGCCCAGGCCCGCCTCGGCAACGGCCTCGTCCCAGTGATCCTCAAGGTTCTCGCACCAGTGCTTGAGGGTGAGCGCGTAGTGCTCGCGCAGGTTCTCCTCGTGCCGAATCTCGAAGCCCGCATTGTTGAAGGCGCTCATGATGTGGCCGGGACCGGAGAGTTCGCCATCGGGGAACACGTAGCGGTTGATGAACGAGTTCTTGTAGATGGCGCGCTCGCCGTCGTCGGAGCGCGTGATGGTGTGGTTGAGCATGCGGCCACCGGTCTTGAGCTTGTCGTACGCGAAGGCGAAGTACGACGGGTAGTTGTCGCGGCCGATGTGTTCGGTGAGGCCGATCGACGAAATGGCGTCGAAGTCGGTCTCCTTGACATCGCGGTAGTCGCTGAACCGAACCTCGGCGCGGTCACCAAGGCCCTCCTCGGCGATGCGCTGCTGGGCGAAGATCGCCTGCTGCTCACTAAGCGTGGCGCCGATGGCGGTCACGCCGTAGTACTTGACCGCATGGCGGACCATGCCGCCCCATCCGCAACCGATGTCGAGCAGACGCATGCCGGGCTGAAGGTCTAGCTTGCGGCACACGAGGTCAAACTTGGTCGCCTGCGCGACCTCCAGGCTCGCGTCGGCATCGGGGAAGACCGCGCACGTGTATGCCATCGAGGGCCCAAGCACCCAGGAGTAGAACAGGTTGCTGACGTCGTAGTGGTGATGGATGGCCGCGGCGTCGCGACGCTTGGAGTGGCGACCGCCCTTGAGCACGGCCTCCTGCGGCGGCGGAGCGGGGCGCTTAAGCGCCTTGCCCGCGAGCAGACGACCCAGCTTGAACTTGTCGCCGGGCGTGAGGTGGTCCATCGGCATGGGGTAGAGCCGCGACATCGCTTCGTATGCGCTGCCGATGATCTCCATGTCGCCGGTGACGTAGGCGCGGGCCAGACCAAGCTGGTTAGGGGAGGAGGCCAGGTATTCGACGGCGCGGGGTGTGCGGATGTCGAGCGTCACGACGGCATCGGCCGGTCCGGCGGTGGACCCGTCGTAGGCGCGAAATCCCACACCTCGTTCGGCGGGAACGATGAGCTCGAACGCCTGGGCGAGCGTCATACCCATGGTGCTGCCTCCTTGCCGTGCGGCAAATCTCGTGCGCGCCGGCGGAGAGGCCGACGCTGCTGCTGGACGAACTACAGGCGTTCCACGACCTTCTCGTAGAGCCCCCGCAACCTTGAGTGAGGATCGTATTGGGACTTGAGCTGCGCGTACTGCACTCCGCCATAGATCGACCAAAACGTTTCCCGGTCATAGAAGGCCGTGGAGTACAGGGACTTGCGGCCATCCAGGGCGGTGACCACCTCTTCAATGCGCCGGTTGACCCGGCCATCGGCCGGATCCTCGCCCAGCTCGAGGGTGACGGCCGACCAGAAGCCCACATTGATATAGAGGACGGCCGGGTCAAACTCGTACAGGGGCCAACGGGCGGCGGGATCGCGCTGCTGCAAGGGGCAGACCCAGATTGGCTCGATGCCCACCTCTCGGTGGAAGAACTCCAGGAATTCCGCGAGCCGGTCGACCGGAACCTCGATGTCCTGAACGACGGGCTCGTGGAATGGCTTGTGGCGCAGCCGGGCGGATCGTCCGGTGAAATCGAACCGCCGGTCGAGCGCGACGATCTTCCAGTACACGTCACTGCGCAGTTTGCTCTTCGGCCACAGGCGACGAACCCAACGCTTCTGTGCGCCAAACGCCCGCGAGCACCAGAACCAGTCGGTGTCCCAACGCCAGAGGTAGTCGTGAATTGTCAGAACATCAGCCTCGCGCTGCTGGATAGAGCGGTAGTAGATGCTCATACCTGTGTAGTCACTGGGCGACGTGCCCGCCGGCGGCTGCTCGACCATCGTGCCGATCGTGAGGTACTGCTCTGTGGGCGAGAACACTGTGCCGTCGAGGAAGTCAATACGACGACCTTCGAATTCTCGTGCGATGCACAGTGACGAGAGGGCATCGGCCATATCTGAGGCCGATGCGTATCGCACGTGACGCAAAAACACGTACGGCTTAGTGGGCTCGAGTTCGATTCTCAACCGCAGGGCATAGCCGAGTGAGCCGTAGGAGTTGGGGAATCCGTAGAACAGATCTCGGTTTGGATCGTCGTCAGCACCCGTGACCGTAAGTATGTCGCCGTCGCCGGTCAGGATGTCCATCTCGATGACGGACTCGTGCGGCGTACCGAACTTGAACGAAGCACTCTCGATGCCCAGGCCGGTGACCGCACCGCCAAGAGTGATGGTGCGCAATTGAGGAACGCACATCGGCATGAGCCCGTAGGGCAGGGTCGCCTCGACCAGGTGCTCGTAGGTGGTCATGCCCAGCACCTCTGCCGTGCGCGTGACCGGGTCAACGTGCAGGACGCCGTCAAATGCAGCGACGTCCAGTCCGGGAGTCGTGGACTTGGCGCGAGGCCGAAACAGATTGGAGGTGCGCTTGGCCAGCCGCACGGGCGCCCCGGCGGGGATGGCTCGGTACTGCTCCACGAGGGTGGCGCACAGGCGCTCGTATCCCACTCGCCAATCGGAAGCCACCGCGGTCACATCGCCAACGGTAGTGGGTGACAATGGTCGGGTGACGATGCCGCCGCAGATCCCCAGCCCGCCCAAGGCCAGCCGCGCGACCCCACGA
>Ga0304728_1001341_pt1 | contig 17567 bp, 16 predicted proteins | sample C_130625_MF_Meta_FD_190476 | JGI IMG/M metagenome (GOLD analysis project Ga0304728, IMG submission 190476) | Freshwater microbial communities from Lake Croche, Canada to study carbon cycling - C_130625_MF_MetaG (v2) (version 2) | ecosystem: Environmental > Aquatic > Freshwater > Lake | place... | reverse complement strand
AGTGTATTTTCGGGGAATGTAATCTCTGAATATGCATTTTATTGTTTGATTGGAGTCATTTTTTCGAGGCAAAAGAGATTATTTGGAGTGGTAATTAAAATAGTTGTAGCTCCTCTCGACTTACTTCGGCCCTTCGACATGCCTCGGCAAGCTCGGCACAAGTGCTCTGGGGAGTCCAGGCTCAGTACAAGCAACTCGATTAGCTTATAAAACAATAACACTTAGCTCTTTCTTAGGAATTCTTAAGAAAATTTAAGATGAATTGTTGTTTTTACTTAGGGGAATTGTGCTGAAATTATTTTCATCCCCCTACTCGACTTTGGGAGAAAGTTATTTTATAAAATAATATTTGGGGGGGTAATAGTAAGGCAAACAAGAAGGATGATTGTGACAAATTACACAACACTAAATCATTGTGCTGCGAACCATCTATCTCCAATAAGATCACCTATTATGCATCCTGCAACAACTGCCAATCCAAGGTAAGAAGTTGTGAAATAGCCAATTATTAGAAGGACTATCGCTAAAATTTTAAGTGTAAGTACCATAAGAATAATTTTTAATTATTTCTTGTTGTGTAAACTGAATAATACTTCTAAACTGTCAAATACTACACTGCCTAAAAAAGCACCGCAAATAAAAACAAAGCCATACAATTGGGTATAATAAAAAGCAAGTAAAGCAATTGCTGAAATTATTAGGCGGATAGATCTTTTCATTTGTGTAGGTATTTAGGTGTTCTTTAAGTTCATAACTACTCGCTTCAGATTTAGTTACACTACTTAAAAACCTAAAAAATAAATGACTAAATTTCCACAATATAAATTTTGTATGGCCTTAGATAAAAACACACTAAAAGTAAGTAGTTCAATTATTAAAATAGTTGGCATTTTCGAATCAAGCCCTGTTAAAAAAACCATTGCAGGATTTCGATCTATTGGTTACACATCAGATTCATTAGATGATCGCACTTTAGGGTTTTATAAAAATTATTGGTACCCTGAATTTAGAGACTTAATGTTCCTCTTTAAAGGTGATGCAGCTGCAACATATCTATCCAAAAACATCGAACAAAAATTTGAGTTCGTTAAATTTAAAGATGAAAAAACAAAGGAGCCAATCGTTAAGGTACAAGCAGGAATTAAATCCGTTGAAGTCTTCTTATTTCCCAATGGTTTACATTTCTTTAGTATTGAAATCTACGCTCCTGAACAGAGTTTATCAGAAATTTCAGAGCTGACAAATTGCGCAAGGGACTTTAATAAAGATGTAATTTTTGACGGGGAAACTACAGAATGGGTGAATTGGATTGAAAAGAACTGCTTAAACAACATAAAAATAAGTTCAAGCCCAAAAGATGCTCCCGTAAATGTGGATGAATTTTCAGGTTCCAAATTTAAATTATTTACGGTAGTAGATATCGAGGAATGCAAGGAAATTAAAGCTCCCGAAGTTATCAGTGAACTACTTTATGACATCGGAACAGTTTCACCTATAAACGCTGCCAATGGAAAAATCGATTTAACCCCAAGCGCATCGTACTTTGAAGAGATCATGACGGATAAAATAGAGGTGTTTCAAAATTATGCTATGTTGCCATTGTTTGATTCCTTTACTACTGTTGGATATAATTTATTGAATGGAAATGAGGGTCAACAGAAAGGAAAACACAATACTCATTCCAATATGTATTTTAGAATTTACTTATATAATTTATTTTTAAAATACAATTTGTTCCGATATAATTCTAATATGAATGCTGATTCAGTTAAAACTAGAGATGAATTCGAAACCTATCTAAACACCTATAATATCAGCCATATTTCCTATAATTTCCTACCCAACTTAATTTATCATGGTTTGAGAAGTAGTTTGCAAATTGACGATGAATTAAAACAATTTCAAGATCGGATCAATCGAATTTCGCAAGCCATTCAAGAAGAACAACAAAAACGGTCTAATTTATTACTTGGAATTGTCAGTGTCTTGGCATCAATAAGTAGCGTTGGGCCTGTATTTAATTATTTAGAGGAAATAAGAATCAAGCTCCTATTTAATCCTTTAACTTTTTATTTTATTATTGGAATTATTCTCATTGTAATTGCTTTCCCAATATTAATGTATCTTTTTCCTGAAAAGAAAAAACAAATCACCCAAAAATGGAAGCAAAAGAAAAATTCCAAATAAGTTCTGACATAGCCTATTATTTATTGAAGCACTTTGATAGTATTACCTTTGAAGAGCATCAAGAACTCGAAAAAGCACAAAGGCGAAGTCGTCAAATCAATAGGCAATTTAGTATCATTGGTTCGAAATTTAAGAGTGATCGTATTTCCGGATATCGACAACTTTTAGACATCATAAATTCAAATGAACCTGCTGAGGTTATTATGCAAAACAATGGAAGAAAGGCCAACATTTTTAAATTTGACTTTGATATCGGAACGGATCACATTCAAAATGTTTCAGCGTTAACTGAACTTGAGAAAAGTCAAATTATTACCGAAAATAGAGTGGGTTATATCATTCGCACCATAAAAATTGAAGCGCCGAGCACAAAACAATTGGTTGTGATTTCTGATGGACTGAATGTTATTACTGCTTATCCTGGAACCTATGGCCCCCCACTTCCAATTGAGACTATGGACGCAGCATTATTTGAGCAATGTTCGCAGTTTTGGGAGGAACATGTTTTTATCAATAATTAGTATGAAAATACCCATAGTAATCTCATTTCTTATTTTATTAATTGAACCAATATATGGTCAATTACTCAATATAGACCGTGAGAACGGCCAAGATTCCACCTTAAGAAAAGTTGTGTTTTCATATAATGTCAGTTTTACAAGCGATAAACAGAAACTAAATTTGCTTGATTTATCCAACCAAATGGAACTGGACTTCTTTTTAAAAAAAGATAGAATTGCAATATTATTAGGTAACATGGATGCCTCTTTTAATGGAAAAAAAATCTTAGAGAATAATGGTTACTTTCAACTACGATTAAGAGATAATGATAAACGAAAGGTTGCTCCCGATTACTACTGTCAATATCAATGGAATGGAGTTTTAGGCATGCAGAACAGAGGATTAGCGGGATGCAATGCAAGATTTAGATTTTGGGAAGAAAAAAAGAATGATCTCTATGGAAGTGTTGGAGTTTTTTATGAAATAGAAAAATGGAATCCAAATATGTCGAGCTATGGATTTAGTGTTGATTCCTCTATTGAGGTCATTAGAAAGATTCCACGATTAAATTTCTCTTCGAAAACTGCTATTCAGTTAAAAAAAGGAATTGACTTTAGTGCAAGTACTTTTGTGCAATTCCCCATGAATGATCAATTTCAACATTTTCTGAATCCAAGATGGTTTTTTGATATGAACTTATTCTTTGAGATTAATCGTCATCTTGCTATGAAACTTCATTATGATCATAATTTTGATACCTATCGTCCACTGCCAATTGATAAATATTATTACAACTTAAATCTCGGATTTCAATTGAAATTGTAATGCGGAAACATTGCTTTTTATGCAGCTAATTATTGAAAAATAAGCCCATTTGAAATGTTTTTAGGGCAAATTCGAGCGGTGTCGTTCTCTATTTTAACCTTTAATTGTTTTATGACCTTTGTTTGTTGAATAATACAGGTGAAATTTAAGATTTTGAATTCACGCTCTTCTTTCATTCCGGATAACTTCATGTCATATCCATAATCAAGTTTTTTCAACAATACTTCCAATTCAGAAAAAGTAAATTTTTGTTTAGTTTGTGCATCTAAGAGCTCCACCATTCTATTTGTTTGACCAGTTCTAAAGTATGCATTAAACATGCGCCCAATATCAACAGATTTCATCATGACAGGATTTGACATTGGTTTATTTAATGAATCTTTCACATCAATTTGTGTTACTTGGGCAATCTCCTTTTTCTTCAAAATGCCTGATTTATTTTCAAGCGGATTTGAATCACAAGCGGAAAGGATCGTAAATCCAAAAAATGCGAATACCAATATGTTGATCTGTCTTTTCATCGATTTATTTTGAACTTTTTTGATCACAGGCAATCATCATTAATGTGTCTACATTATCCCCAATTCTGTAATCACTTGGTTTAAAAAGTTCGAAACAGTTGGTCCGCTTTTGTTGATCACTTGAAGTCATATTATCGAAAGCTATTGGTTTGTTAGTATAGCTATTTTCATTGCATTCACAAGCTTGATTTAGTTGTTCTTCAGTAAAAACTGCTACTACGGACTTGTTAAAAAGATCACCGCCATGCATGTAGATCGTAGACCCGACAAAAGAGACCACACCTACTATGGTGAAAATGGCATTGTATTTATTCGGAACACCTTTTATTAAACCCAAGACCGCGCTGATGATACCAAAGGCATTTAATATTAGCGCCATTTTGAATAGTCTTTTGTATCCTAATATAAATTCAAATATAGGTTTTACACTTTCCACATGTTGACCGAAAAAATACGCAAATAAGAGAACCACTGAAATAATAAGAGCTATTATTCTAGTTCTTCTGGCAGAATAATCATCTAACATCAATGCATAAAGCGCCAAAACCAAGGGAAGACAAATTACTGCAATCAACAAAGCCAATAAGATAAATGCTAGAAGTATTAATCCTCCTCCGCCCCCATCAGCACTACCTTTAGGTTTAAAATTAAAGCCTCCACTTCCATCGGAAACTGCTGTGAAGGTATCTCCCTCTTTTATTGAATTAAAAATTCCCATAGTTATATTATTTCTGCTTTTTCAATCACCATTTCTTTAAATTCCTTAGAAACATTAAAAGATTGTAATGCTTCATCCACCGCTTCAGGAGAAAGACCAGTTAAGGGCTGAAGATTTGGAATTTCTGCTAATTCCTTCATTTTTGGAAATTGAAAAAACGATTCAGTTCCATTGACATCGCATCGATAGGTAAAGATCCATCTGATGTTGCCGGGACTTCTCCAGTCTTCCTCAGGTTCTTCTTTTTCATTGTAGGTATAAAACCAATCTGATATTTTAAGTTGCGAATAAGCGACCTGCGCCTCGTCTAATCCATCTATTACAATAACTAGATTTCCGGATGAATTTTTCGATTGAATTTTAAAATGATCCGATAAAAGTGCTTGAAATAAGTGAATTACATCAATATATTTTGATGGAAGTCGTTCTAGTTTGCGTTGAATGGACTCATCCAAAACTTCCCAATATTGTAATTTTTGCCCTTGAATGATAAAGTGGTATAATGAAGCATGCAAACTATTTTGGATTCCTGCACCACAAAAATGATACAGAATCTGCTTTTTATCTTCTTTTAGCTGTTCGATCACGTCGGCGATAAGAGCTCCTTTACCCATTCCAGCAGGTGATTTCACACAAAGCACATTCTGTTCCGTTTTCGATTGACAAAAATCCAGCATGGCTGCTTTCTCCCTGTCACGTCCAACGAAACAAGATTGATAATAGGAAATCCGCTCGGAATGGTCAAATACTTGTCCTGCACCGCCTCTAAGAGCCTCACGGATTGGATTAAAATTAGGCTCCAAGTGTTCATCAGCAGATTGCTTATCTTCATCTCCCAAATGTAAATTCAATAAATGGGCCTGTGATTTATTATCGTACAATCCTTGAAAAATGTATGGATCTTGCTCTTGTTGTCCCGCTTGCACATATGGATACAAAGAAACCGTTCTTCCCTCCTCTTTCCATGCATACTTTCCATCTATTTTTTCTAAGGTACCATTTGAAAACAACTGGACTAATTCCGCCATTTCATCGAAAAGTTGAATTCCGGAAATGATTTGCGAAACAAAAGACGCTTCGATTCGAATCAATTGGTGAACGTACCTATTACGAAACGTGATAAAACGATTTAAAAGGGGTTCGCTATTTTTGGGCTTCAGGACAGGTTTCAGCCATGCTTCCTCCTCTGCGGATAAAGCCCACAAGTTTTTCCAACTGGTGTCTGAGGGCAAACTCTCTCTTAAGTTGTCTAATACTTGTTTAAGAAATAATGCATCTCCATGGTCGTCTAACTGCTCAAACTTTTGACTTAATTGAATGACAGCTCCAAAACGAAGTAAAAGAGTACTCATCCCCAAGGCAGCCATGAAATAATTATTCAATCCTGCAGGATCCGTCTCGATCAGATTCAACAAAAGTTCTGACTCTGCTTGAATTCCTTTCTCCGATTTTAATTGAAGAAAGCGCTCGTGGTATTTATGAATTGGATTCATAGAATTAAATTTCTAAAATGTAAAACTTCCACATACAGTTGTTCGCATCCCTAAATTCCTCCCAATTTACCGAATAATTCATTTTTAAATGAATTACTCCATTTTTGTGTAGAAATTTTGGCAGATGAGATGTATCAATAGATTTAAATTCCACAACATTCCCATTGAATAAATAATAAATTTCCTCATTTGCCTGAGGGGCCTGCCAAAATGATGTTCGTTCCGTGATAAGCAGGCAATAACACGACTTAAAACCACTTAATTTTAGTTCTTCTGCAAACTTAACATCTTGAATAGCATGGTACATTTCTTTCGGAGTACCACAATTTTCCTTTGGTAGTTTTAATTCAATCAGGTATTTCTCATTTGTGGGAGAGACCAAATAAATGTCCATTTCTTTTTTCATGAACCCCGGACTTGGTCGATAAACGCGCGTAATTGGGTATTCAAGTCGGATTATATAATCTGGAAGCTCATTCTTCAAGTAATGAGCAAGCTCATGCTGAAGTCCTGCCTCGCTATACAATTCGAGATCATTTTGTTTTGTTTCGAAAAATTGTTTAATGATTTTTAACATAATTTGCTTAAACTTTTTGCTCTTTTAATAATACTTTATGCTGGTACTCCAGCTTGACGTCACGTCTACCTAAAGTTAAGAATATTCGTGAGCTCTCCTCAATGGATTTAGGAAAACCATAAAGTTCATCCACCTCATCTTCTTTAAAGGCTTCTTTCTCTGCTTGGTAAAATGGACTTAAAATTCCAAATGCCTCATGAGCGAATTCAATGGGATAGTTATTTTCATCTGCAAAACGACGAGCAACTAAGCGTTGGTTTTTCTCCAATTGCTCATGTATCTCGAACACGATTTTTTTCAAGTCCTCAAAATTTTCTTTTTCCGTTTCTTGTTCCGGACTTGGCCCTTTAAATCGTACATAATTGACTAAAGAAAGATTCACTTGTTCCAATGAAGATGTATGCTTCTCTGTCAAAGTCAATTGCATATTAAAGAAACGTTTGAGGTAAGGATAATGCAAGGATGTTGCTACAATGGGAACTTCTAAATCATACAGCGTATTAAATAAATTGGTTAAATGATTCGGACTAAACAATGCAATATGAATATCATGCAAGGCCACAATTGGTTTCTTTGATAACTTTCCTTTTTGTGCTTTTAGGTATTTGAACGGATCTTTTTGCGCTTTTTCATCTGAAGTAAATTGATACAGTGCTTTACCGATCTCCTGTTCCAGAAAAGAAGCTGTAAATGTTGCTCCATTCGCATGTAAGGCATAGTAAATCGGCAAGTACTTGTCTTTGTCCAAAGATTGAATAGCGGTTCGGTAGGAAGCCAAACCTTTATCGCTTTCTGCTTGATACCAGCAGACCAAGGCACCTTTCCCTTTGTCAAGTAAGTTATTTAATTCTAATTCCACATTTGACATGGACTTGCATTTCTCCGAGGCAACTTGATCTTCTTCTTTTCGGAAATCATCGGCATATTCATGTGCCACTCGAATCGCCAATTTTCCAAAAGGAAATTCCTGATTGAACAAATTCCAGGATTGCGAATTTTGAATATTCCAATGTCCATTGAATCCATCTTTATCCATAAAATGGAAGGACCCAAAATTCGTACTGAACAGTTCAGTAGATTGTAATTGATTTAAAATGTGCTCCATCTTTTGAGCCTCTTCACGGTTGCGTTCAGGTGGCAGGACAAAGAAACCATGCATTACCGCATTGCGCAAACTAGCTAAATGGTGAATTTGTTCGTTCAATACTTCTTTACCATCTTTAGTTTGCCAGAAAAACGGACGTAATTTTAATGCTTGTTCTCCTTCCGCATCTTTGATCATATTTGCCGACCAGCGATACAAAGGTCCCGCGTTATAGGTATGTCCATTCGACAAAAACAAGGAAATCAAAAAGTCGTTAAACACATCTTTCTGCTTGGCCTGTTGCAAGTAAACGGCAATGCCCATTGCAGCTAAATGCGACAGAATTTCTTCGCCTAATTCAACGAGTTCATCGGCTGCGTATGCATCTTCTTCGGTTTGGACTGCTTCAATTTTTTGGGTGAGGCTTGGTGGGAGGTTGGGAATTTCTTTGAATATCATAATAGCCAAATTCGATCATCATTTAATAATGCCCATTTGTAAGATGTTGCTGTACCTGGATACCTAGAAGGTCCAAAATTGTTTTGACGTGATGGGATTGAATTACAAATACTAATTCGTCTTTGCCTAAAAAGTACTCGCTGCGTGGGTTCCATTGATAGCCAAATGATAATATCTCCTTCAATTTTATATGAAATTTCCTTTTCAAATTTCAACCTAAGAACTGCACCTTGATTTTTAACAACACGCTGCCAAACACAGTCGCAACAATTACATTTTGTTTTATGTTCCATATCTTAATCTATTTTTAACCATTTAAATGAAAATGCAAAATACTTATCTGCATACTCTCTCCAATCATCACCTGTAAATCCAAATTGTTTTAATTGTCTTTGTGGTGAGCCAGGCGAAGGAATTGACAATAATCGAATTGTTTTACCCTTATAAACATATTGACTGCAAATCAACTTTTTTATTTGAATCTCACTTCCTTTAAGTTTTGACATTACTTCAGTTTGCCATTTATATGATTCATCCTCCTGATAAACAAATTCTTCAGACTTTTTTACAATCTGATCATGAAACATTTCCATTACTCCTTTTGATGTACACAGAATTTTGGTGATACCTGAATCCAAATACTCATTCATCATTTGAATGTTATAAATACGCTTTTTCAGATCTTTATCCAAAGCACTTTTTCCATTCCTTTCACACTCCGAAATTACATCTGAAATTGCAATTTGATTTTTGACAAGGCTTGACAATGCCTCTTTTGGAGTAATTGGAATTTCCAATCCATTGTCTATGTACAAATGATAAAGTCCCCAAAAACTACTTCTACAACTGCCATAAAAGAATTGAACGGATCCGTCACTTTTACGAATTCTATTTTTTTCTTCACTATCGGGAAGCGTTATGGAATATACTGGAAATGAACCGAGTATTAGTTTGGTAGCATTTGGCACTTTTCCTAGTTCTAAAAATGGGTGGGTTTCTTTATTCATATTAAGTCTACACTTAAATTGTTTAACTTGTTTATCTCTGAAAGATATTCCTTTTTATCTGTTACCAAATTACTTAGTTTTTTTGGTATTTTCCCCTGCATTAGAAGTATTTTTATCCGTTCTGAATTAAAGTGCTTCAACAAATTATAATCAGACCTACAAAGATGATATACTAAATACCAATTAATTTCGGAATTATAAAAATTTGAAATGTTATTGTAAAAACTTACAAGAAATTTTCTTCTTGTAAAATCATCCAAATAGAATAGTTGAACCAAATGTTTTTTAGGTTTAAATCTACGTTTTTGAAATAATTCTTTAATTAAATCATCCCTATTCGTATTTTCTGTAAGGAAAGTGAAATGATAAAAATCTTTCAAATAAACATTTCTACTTTGCTTTATCTTTAAACATATTTCATGTAAATATTCAGTAAGTTCAGTTTTATTCTCAAATTCGGGAAAAATTGAAAGTATTAAAGAACCTTTTGTACTCTCTTTGAAATTGGAAATCAATACTTTACAGAAAGAATATATGGGCTGATGTTTTGATATTCCGATTTCAATTAATGCAATTTTTAAATTCGAAATATTTCTTTTGTGAATGGGATTTAAAACATTGGTTTTTGTCAAACCAATGTATTTGAAAAATTCATTGTAATCCGGAAAGAAATCTTGTCCCCAATAATAGTTAGAATATTCATTCAACTCATTAATAATAGACTCTATGTCACTATCGCTTAATTCGTAAATAAGAATATTTGGTATGCCTCGATTAATTGAAAATTGAATTGGCTTTTCTAGTAAATTATTTTGCTTTAATAAATCTCCAATAATTGATCTTAACTCTTTATCCTTGATTTTTTTGGTAAATGAAAAAGTGTAAATATTTTCTAATAATAGGGTGATGTTATCATCAAGAACACCAATGTTTTTAAGTAAATCAATAAATTGAACTTTAGATAATTGACTACATGAAAGAATTTTATTCAATAATCCATCAATCAAATCCAAGAATCGTTTTCCATTTTCAATATGATAATAACTATGGAATGTCGTAGTTACTAAATAATGATCATATTCATCACAATCAAAATGATATTTTACATTTCCTAGGAGATCTATTGCGAAGTTAATTTCTTCGTTTTTCTGAAATAATTTTATCGAGATTTCAAAAATTAGCTCAACAAAATATCGAGAAGAAACTTCAACTTTAGAAATACAATTAATTGCATCTTGGATCTGATTTTTCTCTAACTTAAGTTTAGCATATCGAAAAATATCACTTGAATCAAAATTCCACTGAATTTCTAAATTTTTCTCATTATTGATAAGAAGTTTATAAATTTGGTCGTTTTGTTTTTTTTTATCTTTTGTTAACAAGGCAATTTCCAAATTGAGCAAATTAATCTTGTCAGATTGTTTATGTAATCGATTCTTGATTTGATCGGGCCGATCCACCAAATAATAAAAGATGTGATTTAACAAATCTGGGGTATTAGTCAAGAGATCATTAATATAGAGCTCTACGTATTCATTAAGGTTGAAATTAACAATAAGTTGAAGACATTGTTCCCAATAATGTTGTTCATAATATCCATCAGATTTATCAGAAAAAAAATTTGAAAAAAACAAATGTAAATTTTCGATAAAATACATCGATGAATTTGATAATTTCTTCTTTTGTAAATCAATTTCTAATTTATAAATTAAATTGTCTAAAGAAGTATTATCAATTTTTTCAATTTGTTCTTGGTTGAAAGATTGTTCAATAATCAATGAATTGGCACGATTGATCTGATTATCATCTATGTAAAATTTGATAAACTTTGAAATTTGTTCAGTAAATTCAAAGAAGTAAAGACTTCTAGTTATTTGATTCAAAACAAAATCATCAGAATCAACATTTAATAACTCGGTAATTGGATTGATTACTAAATTAACATCCTCGTTTTTATTAATACTGATGAGAATTAATAAATCAAAAAACTCCAACTTTTTTTCTAATTCACTTTTTTCAGATGTTATTTTGAAATAATCACTCAAAAGAATTTCTGAATATTCAAAAAGTTTTTCCTCATAAATTGAATTACACTTGGATAAATGAATTTTCAAAAGAATTGAATTAATTAATTCCAGTTTCCTTTTTATATTGACATTATCAGCAGAAGATTCTATTTGATTCTCATCTGAAAACAATTCTCCGTGTAGTAATTCAACTATACTATCAACCTGAAGATAGCACATCACTTGGTTAACCCATGAATCAGTCCAAGAATGAGAAAACGTTTCAAGAAAATCTTTAAACGAATTTTTAACAAAGTCATCTAATCTCTTGGGATCCAATTTCAATAAAATTGAAATTAACATACAATCAATGGCTCCAATGGCTCCTTGGTACATATAATTGCCACTAGAGTTATTGATATTATTGTTGCCATTATATGCCAGTTCTCTAATTTCATAGAAAAGTTCCTCTAATCTGCAATAATTTTGATTGTTTTGACGAAGAAAAAACTCAATGAAATCTGAAGTCATTATTTTCGATATTCCTGAGAATCCCCAATCGAAAATGATGGTATTTAGCAAGTATTTATAGTCTACACTTGATTCCTTTAGGAACAATACAATTTGAAAATAAATATTTGGAGAAATTATATCGAAAACATCAATTTTATATTTATTTGACTCTAAATCAAATATTTGCAGAATATCACTTATAAAGTTACGGTCTAATAAATCTTTACTATTTCTACAAATAGCGATATCAGTTAAAATCAATAAAATTAACCTAAGCTTGGTTTTCACTTCATTTTCACTGTGATTAGACAAACTATTAATTCTTACCAAAGCAATATTATAGTTGCCTTCACGAGTCAATTGAATTATGTCGTGAATTGATGATTGTAAATATTCATTAACACCAATAATTTTTACATTTATTAATTCAACATCCCTATTTCTGAGTACGATTGTTGAATACTGCGCAAGTTGCAATAAATTAAAAGTCCATTCGTATTGAGAACTAATTTCAATTTGTCTATTGTGAAAACTATCATTTAGGGCATATTCTGTAAATCTATCAAAGAGTTTTTTGATTCTTTTGTTAAAACAACTTACAGCAAGATGTGCCGATAAAAACTCCAAGCCATACCACTCAAACTCATCCGCTTTTTGTTCTGCAATGGCTTGCTCTAAACGTACTATAAGTTTCTCATGCAGTTCATGAATTTCCCCCTCACTCAACTTCTGCAACAAATACACCTTCAATCGCTCATGGTACAATTGGTATTTGCCGCTTTCTGGACTGTTAAACCAAGAACTATAGGTAGAAATGAAATCTTGAATATCATCTTCGGAATCGATTAAGATTTCCGCAACAAAGGCCGCGCTTACTTCCTTTTTTAATAAGGCCCAAATTGCAAAACGCTGCAAAAGTTTTTGGCGCTCCACAACAGAAATACGCTCGTCGAAGGCTTCATCATAAAGACCAATCAAACCATCGGGCAATTCTGCGGCGTTTTCAGGATGGATGCTTCCTTTGAGAAGGCCATCGTAGATGTAGCGGAGGTAGGTTGGTTCGAGGTGGTTTGACATTTTACTAATTTACAATCAATTTTTCATATTCATTATCCAGTTCAATTACCCAATCCAAGCCATAGTGTTTGAGAATTTGAATATTAAGTTCATCCTTCAAATTTTCTCTTTTTGAAACAATATTCAAAAGTAATCGCTCTAATAATAAATCATTATTGTCTTTTATCACTACATAGGATAGTTCTTCATTTTTTTCAAGTAATTTCTGACTTAAACGATTTTGAGCCCAAATATACATTCCCGGGAACTCATTTGTATTTTCTCTAAAAAAGGAAACAGTATTGTGATTAAGGCCTTTAACTTTGATAATCGACTCAAAAATATATTCACTCAAATCGAGTCTCACTTGTTCAATATGTATTTGTTTAACAGCGTTATAAAATTCCCAGAAATATGGCTTTTCAAATATGTTTTTTATTCTACTGCCTTCTATTTCAAATATTTCATTGTAATCATTTTCCTCAATTAAATTGTTCAAGTCATCGATTATTCGATTTACGATTTCTTTTTCAGAGAATTCTATCTTGAACTTCGAAAAAAGATTTATTAAATGACACCCGGCTACAAATGAATAATTGTAAAACGAAAAATCAAGAAAAGTTTCCATTAACGTTTCTTGAATTATTTTAAGATTCCTTTTCCGCTGGCCATTCACATCACTTCGATTGAAAAAATCTAATAACTGAACAAAAACCTTACCTTCAAATTCCTCGCTAGCTTCCGATGATGAACTAATTAAATCTATTAATTCATCCATATATTCATCTATTAATTCTTCATTCATATTTAAATGAAACTCAACTAATAATGCTGAAAATAATTCAAGAAAAGCACTCGGCTTGTTGTTTTGATAGTATTCACTTACCTCGAGTAAAAAGAGCATTAGTTCAATGTCATCATCACTATTCAAGTTCTCATTTAATAACAATTGATATTGTTTTTTCAGGTCAATCGATAAAAACCTGTCTATATCTAAACCAATTTCTATCCATTCCGGAAGTGACAAACGCTCTTGTTTTAGTTGCTCAAAATCATTTATAATAAAAGTCAAAGTGTTTTTTCCATCGGAGTTCTCGATGTTTCCTTGAATTGAATACAAACCTGAGGAGTTATGGTTAGCAATATTCTTATACCCTCTTAAGACCTTTAATTTCAAATCACGAATAATATCAAGTTTCCGTAATGTTAATAAGATAAATGAATATAATTCATCAAAACTTTCTACGATATCGCTTGAATAGGCTAATTCATCCCTAATTAATTGAGTCTTGGTAAAATTTGAAATCTTTTCTTCCAACTTCTCATTGATTTCATCTGCTATTTCATATCCAGAATAAACAATCCCCTCCAAGTTGACATCTTTTCTTCCGTAATCAAACTTCTTGAAATCCTTTAAAATAGACTTTGCTTCATCGAGGTGATTCCTCCCAATAAATTTAAGTGGCTCATCCATTTGGAGATCAAAATAATCAGATACCTGATCTGATGATAAAATTGCAATGGATTTATAATTCAATCCAAATTGTTCAAAGTAACAATGAATTCGAAAAGAAATGTTTACGTCCACAAACTGTGATAAATAATAACCAGTATCCCATTGGAAATTATCTTGAAATATTTCAAGTAATTTGCTTGCCATTTCTTTCTTTTCAACGAAGTTGGAATAACCTCTTTCAAAAATTTCAAAAAATGACAAAAAGTAGAAATAAGCTAATTCCACTCTTGCATAAAGATTAGTTTCAGATATGTTTTGAAAAAAACGAAAAACTGTTTCCATTTCTCCACTTCTAATTAAGGATAGAATTAAATCTATGTCCTTTTTCTTATATTGGATTTTTGTTTTTTCGAAAACTATTTCATGACAGATTACACCCTCTATTAAAGCAAAGTGTTCAACCCCAAACAGCATTAATTGTTCCTCCCAATCGTAAAAACCAGATAGATCGAATTGTCTTTTTTTGAACGAATTACTTAAACATAACTCACAAAGTAAGGCAGAATCAGAATTTATTTTTGCGGCTACAAAAGTATGAAAAGACAAATATTGATAACAATATAAAACGGATTCGTTTTTTTGAAAAACAGTAAATTGAAGCAAAAGAAATTGAATAATTCGTTTATTTAAAACAACAACCTCCCCCTCACTCAATTTCTGCAACAAATACACCTTCAAGCGCTCATGATACAACTGATACTTACCACTTTCTGGACTATTGAACCATGCGCTGTAAGTAGAAATAAAATCTTGAATATCGTCTTCGGTTTCACCTAATACTTCAGCAACAAATGCTGCACTCACCTCTTTTTTTAATAAAGCCCAAATGGCAAAGCGTTCCAATAGTTTTTGGCGTTCATCAACAGAAGTTCGCTCATCAAAGACTTCTTCATATAAGCCGATGAGTCCTTCAGGCAATTCCGCTGCATTCTCCGGATGGATGCTTCCTTTGACAAGGCCATCGTAAATGTAGCGAAGATAGGTGGGTTCGAGGTGGGGCATACTAAATATTCACTATTTTAAAATCAAATGTTAACTTGCTGAATATATAAATTTCAATTGATATTTTACCTTGATTTACAAAATAAAACGAAGACTATTGCTTAAGATATTTTGATGATTTTTGAGTTAATTAAAATGTTCTAAATATTTCCCTCCAAATGATATATTTTTTTCATTGAACATTTGCCAAAATTTAGATTGTAATTCCCAAGTGTTTTGGGGTTGATGATTTTTAATAGTAGAAAATACATTAGGAGAAATATCTAAAATAAATCTTATATTATCTGCGCTTTCAGCTTGTTCAGGTATTGAATTACCGTTTTGATCATATTTCAAAGAATCTGTATACAAAAAGTTATTTCTGAAATTAAGTCGTAAATCAATTAATGCTGTTTCCCAATTACCTTTGTGACTATCAATATAAACTTGAATTTTATTTAATTGCGTGGGCTTAAAATCCCAATCTACTTGACCACTAATATTAAATTTTAAATAATAATATTCATCATCATCAAAAAGTGTTTCTATATAATTTACAGTCACTTTCGATGCTTCTGTAATTTTTAGTCTTTGTAAAATACCTCCAATTTTTGTTCCACTATAGCTTAATTCGAATTCTAAAAGAAAAAGTGGTTCCGTTTTTAAATCTTGGATATAATTAGAATATTCTGCATATTTTTTTTGAATATTTTCATCTGAGATTTGAAATCTTTTATAGTTGTCCAGAAAATATTTTAATACGTATTTTGGTATTAATCTTGTTTCACTTTCATTTCCAACGGTTCGTCTAGGAAACAAAAAAATAAAATCATCATTCAAATTTATACTTGCTTTTGGCATGATTTGTATTTCTTTTTAATTACTGATAATCTCATTCTCCAATAATCCTGTTTTGTAAAATCTTTTAATTTACAACTTAAAGAAACGATAAATTGAATATTTTTTTTCACCATTAACGAATTTGTAACACTTCTGGATACGGAATTAAGGTTTCACACATTTGTCCACAGTAATTATCTATTATCAAGGACAAACCAATAATTAAGGCCACAATAATTAAGGAAGCATTGATCTTATTGTTCTTCATCTCCTCGATCTCATTGATTTTTGTAAGCTGGAAGATAGTAACCAAGGCAGCTGCAATTACGACAAGTGTGCAAACGATTCCTATGATAGCAAAAAGACCAACATATGCTAAAGAAGTAAGTATCTGCGAAATATTAAAACTTCCTTGAGGATTTAATAAACGAATAGCATTAATTGCAGGATCAATAATGGTTGACAAGATAAGCGCACCTGAGATGATGATTCCCATTTGAAATACCGTAAAAGAAGTATTGTCCTTGTCATCCAAGCCAAAGTACTTCGACATAGCAAAGTTAACTGCTCTGTAAATGATAAATAGTGAAGAGATTCCGATAACAAAGGCAACAAGTAATTGAATGATGATGATTGCGTTCATAATGTTTAAAGTTTAGTATTTATTGTAAAAAAGTGTAATATCCCAATTATCTGTATTGGTATGTTCTGGGGAAATCATACCAATTTTATAACCTTTTGCAGTTAATTCAACTGCGTAATGCTTCACTCCATTAATTTCCTTATTTGTACCTGTTCCAATGGGTAATCCGACCCCTAAAATGCTATGACCATAAGCTTCGCTCACCCAAACCGAACAAGAAATACCCATTTTTTTAAGAATTGAATACGCCAACAAACTCCGCGTATCACAATCACCTTTTAGATTATGAATAAATTCATAGGGGGATTGTACACCTGCCGGTATTTGTGCCAAACAAGGTTTATTTTGACTGTGATATTCTGCTGTAAAACCTCCTTGTTTACATGCTTCCTGACAACTTAAATCATGAACAAGGTAATATGGAATTTCTTGAATAAAAGTAGTGACCATTTCAGCAGTTCTAATTGGACTTAAATGAGCCTTATTTGAATTTAAGATAAAAATATCTGTCAACGAATCAATATGGTAATTGTCCATTTGATTCAATTGACGATAAATATCTGTGTAGAAGTCTACATTGTTATTTGCCTGTTCATTGGCGACAAAATTCTCATGTTTCTGTTGACTTTCATAGAAGATG
>Ga0304728_1001340_pt1 | contig 17573 bp, 19 predicted proteins | sample C_130625_MF_Meta_FD_190476 | JGI IMG/M metagenome (GOLD analysis project Ga0304728, IMG submission 190476) | Freshwater microbial communities from Lake Croche, Canada to study carbon cycling - C_130625_MF_MetaG (v2) (version 2) | ecosystem: Environmental > Aquatic > Freshwater > Lake | place... | reverse complement strand
GCGCTCAGTTTTCAGAGATCGCAGTTCCCGAATCGGACCTTGCAATTTTTGCAATCGATCCATCCGCCGGCATTGATCAAGTGACTATAGATTTGTGGCAATCATTGGATGAATACCAAGTTCCACGACTTGTCGTTGTGACACATTTAGAAAATCTAGAAGCAGACTTTGATGACGCCGTAATGATTGCTACCCGAGTCTTTGATCAAATGGTTACACCATATTTGGTCTTGCATGATGAAGCTGGATTACCCGCCGCTCTTATTTCCTTGAGTGATCTACAAATCATTGACTACTCAACAAATCCACAAACGATTAAAAATAGCGATGAAGAACATCAAACATTGGTTCAAGAGTTTCGCCATGAGTATCTCCAACTGCTTGCAGACTCAGGTGAAAACGCATTCGAAGCTGGTTTACTTTTTCCAGCAATTCCGTTGTGGATTGACAAAGGTATTGGCGTAGATATTGTTGAAGGCTTTATTAAAAAACTAGGTAGCTAACTACCACGCTGCTGCTATCTCGGAACGTGTCAGGGTTAGCAACTGTGGAAGCACTTTTGTTTTACCAATTATCGGCATGAAATTTGCATCACCTCCCCAACGAGGTACAACATGCTGATGGATATGTTCGGCAACACCCGCACCTGAAATTGCACCTTGATTCATGCCAAGATTAAAACCTTCGGGACCAGAGACGGTGCGAATAGTTTTCATGGCATGTGCTGTTAAGTCAGTAATTTCGTGACGCTCTTCATTAGTTAGATCCGTTAAATCTGGAACATGTCGATATGCACAAATGAGAAGATGTCCTGGATTGTATGGATAAAGATTCATGACAACGTAAGCAGATGTACCCCGATAAACAATTAATCCGTCTTCATCGCTCAAGGTAGGGATGCGACAAAATGGGCACGAGACATCGTTTCCTTCGAGCGGGCGGTTTTCTCCACGCAAGTAATCAAGTCGATGCGGAGCCCACAGTCTTTGCCATCCATCTGGCATTCCTGCACCCTCAATTGAATTACTCACTGCTTAAACCTGAGTACGTTCCTGAACTACCTTTTTGATCTCAGCGATTGCATCTGCAATTGGAATTCCATTTTTCTGCTCGCCATTTCGGTAGCGGAATGAAACGGCTCCAGCCTTTTGATCCTCTTCCCCAGCAATAACCATGAATGGAATCTTCTGCATTTGAGCGTTGCGAACCTTCTTTTGCATCCGATCATCTGAGGAATCAAGTTCTGCACGAATACCCGCTTTGCGCATCTGCTGAATAACCTCACCCAAGTAATCACCGAATGTGTCAGCAACTGGAATACCAATCGCCTGAACAGGTGCAAGCCATGGTGGGAATGCTCCGCTGTAGTGCTCGGTTAGAACTCCAAAGAAACGTTCGATAGAACCAAACAAGGCACGGTGAATCATGACTGGACGTTGACGAGTTCCATCCGTTGCTGAATATTCCAATTCAAAACGTTGCGGCAGTTGGAAATCAACCTGAATCGTAGACATCTGCCAGGTGCGACCAATTGCATCTTTTGCTTGCACCGAAATTTTTGGTCCGTAAAACGCAGCGCCACCCTCATCCAAAACAAGCTCTAGATTTTGCGCAGTTGCAGCTTTGCGCAGAGCCTCTGTTGCTTCAGCCCAATCAGAATCTTCACCCACAAATTTTTCAGGGTTTTTTGTTGACAGTTCCAGGTAGAAATCATTTAAACCATAATCACGCAGAAGATTTAAAACGAAAGTTAGCAAGGAATCGAGTTCGCCGACCATTTGCTCTTTCGTGCAATAAATATGCGCATCATCTTGGGTAAATCCGCGGGCACGAGTAATGCCGTGTAAAACGCCTGACTTTTCGTAACGATAAACAGTTCCGAACTCGAATAAACGCAATGGAAGTTCGCGATATGACCGACCGCGAGATCTATAGATCAGATTGTGGAACGGGCAATTCATAGGCTTCATGTAGTACTGCTGACCAGCGCGCTTAACTGTTCCGTCCTCGTTGTATTCCTCATCCAAAATCATTGGCGGATACATTCCATCGGCATACCACTGCAAGTGGCCTGAAGTTTCAAACAATGCAGCTTTTGTTAAATGTGGCGAGTAAACAAACTCGTATCCCTCTTCTTCATGGCGAATACGTGAGTAATCTTCCATCGCACGGCGCACAATTCCACCTTTTGGATGAAACACAGCCAGACCTGATCCAATTTCTTCTGGAAATGAAAATAAATCCAATTCAGTACCTAAACGACGATGGTCGCGCTTTTCCGCCTCTGCCAACAGTTCTAGATAAGCATTGAGCTCATCTTGTGAAGGCCATGCAGTTCCATAAATTCGTTGCAACATTGGGTTCTTCTCAGAGCCGCGCCAATATGCAGCAGCAGTTCTCATCAATTTAAATGCAGGTATGTGCTTTGTCGAGGGCAAGTGTGGACCACGACATAGATCGCTCCACACTGGATTTCCATCACGTCCTAAATTGTCATAAATAGTTAATTCAGCTCCGCCTACTTCAACCGACGCTTCTTCGCCAGCAGGACCCTTGATACCGATCAATTCACATTTATATGGCTCGTGTGCCAATTCTTTGAGTGCATCTGCTTCTGTAGTAACACGGCGCTTGAAACGTTGTCCCTCTTTGATGATCTTGCGCATTGCGCTTTCAATTTTTGTTAGATCATCTGGGTTAAAAGTGTTTTCAGGATCAAAGTCGTAATAGAAGCCGTCTTTGATTGGAGGTCCAATACCAAGACGTGTATTTGCATAAACCTCTTGCACGGCTTGCGCCATAACGTGTGCGGTGGAGTGTCGTAATACTTCAAGCCCGGTCGGGGATGAAATTAGAACAGATTCAACAACATCACCGTCAGCTAGGTCAGTCCACAAATCCTTAAGGACTCCATTAACTCGACAGACAACAATCTCTTTGTTATCGGCGAAGATATGGGTCGGACGTTGATCGGCTTCGACCTGAAGCTTCGCGCCATCAACTGTGATCGATATCTGGGACATGCGCTTAGCCTACCGAAGTCCGAAGCGCCATCGCTTCTATTTCATCTCTAAATTCATGTGATTGCGATAATTCTCGACCAGCTATTGAAGCAATCGGCTGTGCTATCCGCAGGCTACTTAATAAGAATCCAGATTCAATATCTCCGATTTCGGATACAGCGATAGATCGAACTGTGACGTCACAATTTTCAATTACTAGAGCTCGCATTACCCCGGCAAGCACGCCATCAGACAGCGGCGGAGTGACCCAAGCGCCCCTAATCTTCAATAGAACATTACACACTGAGCCTTCACAAACTTTCTCGTCCGTACTTGTTACTAATGCTTCATCAAACCCATTGGCACGAGCATGTTCCAGAATTTCAAGGCGATGGTTGTACGGGTAACTTTTCACTGGCACACCGTTAACGACCAACGGAACAGGATGAACACCTACCTTCGCTGCAGCATTTACTTCAGTGTAAGGAAGATGAACCGCGGCCCAGTTTCCTGTCGCATCAAATGAAACACGTAAAAGCCCAGATTCATGGCTCTCGGCAACAAGTAATGTTGCAATTGATTCCCGAACTAATTCTTCACTAGGCAACTTAATATTTTCTTTTGCCGAACTATTGACCGCTCTTCGCATGTGGCGAGTCAGTGCCCATGGTTTTCCAGCAACAGTTTTTATAGTCTCAAAGATTCCTGCACCTTCCAACCATCCAAGGGCTGTGCAATTTGATTGTTCTATCGGGATTAAAGAGCCATTAGCAATTACTTTCATTGCAGATCTCCCCCAGCAATCGAAATCAAACGCTTTGCTTTGAGTTGAGTTTCTTCCCACTCTGCTCGTGCATCACTGCCCCATGTAATTCCAGCACCAGTTCCAAAATTTAAATGCGAATCTTTCCAGAAAATTCTAATCGCTACCGAAAGATCGGCCTGATCTCCTTGAACCCAACCAAGTGCGCCGCAATATGGGCCGCGCGGAGTTTCATTGTCTGCAATTATCTGTGTTGCTGAAGATTTTGGTGCGCCACTAACAGAACCTGGTGGTGACAATGAGTTGAGAATGTCACTCCACGAAATATCGTCCAGCAATTGACCCTGAACATCTGAGACGAGATGTTGTAATCCCGGATGTTCTTCACTTGATAGGAAGCGAGGAACTTCAACCGTTCCGCTTTTACAAATTTGTCCCAAATCATTTCGCATCAAGTCCACGATCATGACATTTTCGGCCTTGTCTTTCGCACCGAATTCTTGAGAGTTTGTAGGCTGAGTGCCCTTAATCGGAGAAGTTTTAACGGTCGAACCATTTCGGCTGAGAAACAATTCAGGTGATGCTGATGCAATCATCGTTCCTGGTATTTCTAAATAACTGGCCCACGGCGCTGGGTTATTGCGCAATATTTGTGAGAAAAGACCACGCAGTGATTGACCCTGATCGTGATGAGTTAATTGTCGACAGGCATTTACTTGGTACACCCAACCTTGCGCTACGGAATTTCTAATTCTTTCAACGTATGCAACATATTGATCGGCGCTAAAGGATGAGCTCCATGACCCCTGCAATGGAGCCCACGGTGTCGAAGGAAAAGGTGCATCGGTAACTGTTGCAAATTTTGCAGCTGTAAATTCATTCTCAAATGTTGTGGTCACTGCCCAAAATCCACCATCATCCAAACATTCGGGATCATGCGAAACTTCAACCAGATCGGTGGCAAGCCTGCCCCCCATCCAAAACAATGAAGAATCTTCCGCATGTGGCACGGGCTAACGCTAACCAATCAACCTCACTTTGGCGCTTACGCCTCTCCTGCGATAGATTTACCCTCCTCGCGGACGTAGCGCAGTTGGTAGCGCGGAACCTTGCCAAGGTTCAGGTCGCCGGTTCGAACCCGGTCGTCCGCTCTGATATTCGCCGTTTGGATTGCACTCTTTAAAGAATGAAATCTAACGGCGATATTTCTATGGTCGGGTGGCCGAGAGGCGAGGCAAGGGACTGCAAATCCCTCTACACGGGTTCAAATCCCGTCCCGACCTCCATTATTTGTCGAAGAGTTCGCTCTACACATAACGGAGGCACGATGTCTGCAGATGATTCAACCAGGCCGTGGGGTCGGTATGAAGTTCTGCAAGAAAGTGAACTTCATAAAGTTAAGTGCATCTATGTAAAGCCAGGAACTCGGCTTTCATATCAACGCCATCAAAAGCGTCGCGAACATTGGGTCATTGTTTCTGGTGTTGCAACTGTTGTTTTAGATGGTGAAACATTTACAAAGCTGCCAGGAGAAACAGTTGCTGTCGAAATGGGTCAACTCCATCGCATAGGCAATAGCGGTATTGAGGAACTAGTGTTCATCGAAGTTCAAACCGGCACATACTTTGGCGAAGATGATATTGAGCGTATTGAGGATGATTTCGCTCGATAAATCGCTGTTGTATAGTTCAACCACCTAAGGATCGTTGGCTCAGCGGTAGAGCACCACATTGACATTGTGGGGGTCACTGGTTCGATCCCAGTACGGTCCACTTAGTTCACAATCGCCGGCAACTAGATATGCCTCACATTCAACCGATTTAACCCCTACGAAATCACTTTCTACTCGCCAGTTCAGCCGTTTGTTCTTTACAGTTGAGACATGCAGGCAGCCGTTAAATACCCAACCATCATTCAAGGTGGAATGGGAATTGCCGTCTCTTCGTGGCAATTAGCTAAACAGGTTGCTCTTGCCGGCGAACTTGGAGTTATTTCAGGTACGGCTATCGATTCTGTTGTTGCTCGCCGATTACAAGATGGTGATTTATCTGGTGACATTCGCCGCGCGATGTCGCACTTTCCAAATCAAAAAACAATTGCCGAAATTATGGATCGTTTCTTTGTAGAAGGCGGTCGCCCGGCTAACAAACCGTATTTAGATGTCCCAAAATTGAGCATCAAGGGAAATTTATTTTCAAACAATTTGTTGGCAGTTTCTAGTTTTGTCGAAGTATGGCTCGCAAAAGAGGGACATAGCGGGCTTATCGGAATGAACATCTTGGAAAAAATCCAACTTGCTATTCCGGCGCAACTGTATGGCGCGATGCTGGCCGATGTTGATTACATTCTGATCGGTGCGGGAATTCCAGCTCAACTTCCGCATGTGCTCAATGAGATCTCTGTTGGTAACAAAGTTTCGATGAAAGTCGATGTCGCAGACACCAAAGAAAAGCATTACTTGCATTTCGATCCTACAACTCTTGGAATCAATAACTTCCCGATAAAGCGCCCACAATTTTTAGCAATTGTTTCCTCACATGCGCTAGTTGCATACCTAAACAAAGATGAAGAGACAAAGCCAGATGGATTCGTCATCGAGTATCACGTTGCAGGTGGTCACAATGCTCCCCCGCGTGCAAAGAATGCAATTGATGACAATGGCGAAGCGATTTACAACGATCTAGATATTCCAAATCTCGAAAAAATTTTGGCCTCTGGTTCACCATTTTGGCTAGCAGGAGGTTTTGCAACACCAGCGAAGGTTGTTGAAGCCCTAGCTCATGGGGCCAAAGGTGTGCAGGTTGGTTCAGTATTCGCGCTGTCTAATGAATCTGGTTTCACTGAGGAAAATAGGTCTGGCGTATTGAACTCGCTTGCTGATCCAAATATGCGCGTACTAACCGATGCAAGTGCCTCACCAACTGGCTTTCCCTTTAAAGTTATTCAAAACAACCAAACTCTTTCCAATGACAATCTCTACAAGGAACGCATGCGAATTTGCGACCTTGGATATCTCCGTACGATGTATCAACGCGAAAAGGGCGGTATCGGATACAGATGTCCTGCCGAGCCACTAGATAATTATGAGTTCAAAAATGGACAAGTAGATCAAGCACAAGGTTCGAAATGTTTATGTAATGCCCTGATGGCCGACATTGGTTTAGGCCAGGTGCGTCCAGATGGCCGAGTTGAGATTTCATTGCTAACTTTTGGATCAGATCTCGAAGGACCACGCGCGATGCGCACTAAATACCCCACTGGCTGGAACGCAGTTCAAGCAATTGATTTCTTAAAGGAACAAATTTCCAAGTAACCGATCTATACTCAAATTCTCATGGATCAGTTACTACTCAATATCCCCGCCTTCGCCTTAACGACACTTTTGTTAGTAATGGTTCCGGGCCAAGGTGTCGCCATGGTTCTTAGGCAATCCATTCTGGGTGGCAGTAAAGCCGCTTTTCTTTCTGCAATTGGTAACTGTGCCGGAATTTTAACCTGGTCGATTGCTAGTGCGATCGGCCTATCTGCCCTCTTTACAAAATCACACACCGCGTATTCGATTTTAAAGTGGGCAGGTGTAATTTTCCTTGTGGGCGTCTCAATTCAGACGTTATTTGCCCTAAGAAATGAGTTTGGAAAATTTGATCTCGACAGTAAAAGCGAAGTCAAAAACTGGTCATCTTTTAGGTTGGGTCTGGTTACAAACCTTACTAATGTGAAAGCGGCCGTCTACGCCGTAGCTTTCTTACCCGCATTTGTACCAGCCACTTTTTCTTTGGCCTGGGGCATTTTCATATTCGGATCCATCTGGGCGTTAGTTTCCATTACCTGGAATATTTTCCTGATCTGGACTGTCAAACGATCATCGGTGTACATTCAAAAACCAATAGTGCGTCGCACACTTACCGCTATTTCTGCAATCGGAATTATGGGCTTAGCAATCGGTCTAGCTTTATCGTCAGGTCGTTAAACCTTCAATGAAAGTAAGACTGTTCTGGAAAATTAATTCTTGATCATAATCCAACGTTGCCACGTGATAACTATTAGTCAATTCAATCCGAGATTTATTGGTTGAACTAATCCCAGATAAAATAATTTCGGTATTTGCAACCGGCAATGTGTGATCATCAACCGAATGAAACAGCTGCACTGGAACTGTGATATTTGCCAGATTTCGACGGGTTATGCGAAGCATCTTTAGAAGCTGATAGATGCCCCTAGTTGGTAAAGCGTCATAACCCCACTCGGTTATTCCAGGTCGTTTGATGTCATCACCCACGCTTGTGCGCAATTTTTGAAGCCGAGATAGAAAAAAAGCTAATTCGACAGGAATGCCTCTGACGTAAATCATTGGGTTCACCAGAATGATCCCCGCGATCGCATCGTTGTTTGATTCAGCGACGTGAAGTACCGTTCCGCCACCCATCGAAAGTCCCACTAGAAAAATTGTGTCGCAGGTTTTTTGAAGTTCACTGAGCTCGTGCGTAACCTTTGCGGGCCATTCTTCCCACTTAGTTTTGTTTAGGTTCTCAACTTTTGTACCGTGACCGGGCAACAAAGGGACACGAACTGTGTACCCCTTTGAATGTAAAAATTCTCCCCACGGACGCATCGACGGCGGTGATCCAGTAAAGCCATGAACAAGAAGCACGCCAACATGTGCATTCTTTCCGGTTCCAAGTGCAGACCAATCTTGCATCCAGCCTGCTGGTGCTCCCTCAACTGCCATACGAAAATACTATGACCTGACCGTTGTCAGATCAATGACCTACGATCGTCCTTATGCAAAACATTGGTGAAACTCATCTCTCGGAGACCACCTTTGCAGTTATCGATCTTGAAACTTCTGGCGGCTCTCCTCGATTGGGCGCGGGAATAACTGAAATTGGAGTTGTAAAAGTTCGAGGCGGAGTTGTGCTTGGAACCTTTCAAAGTTTTATAGATCCGGGACATGCGCTCCCACCGTTCATCACACAACTAACAGGCATAACCGATGAAATGTTGCTCTCTGCGCCATTTATAGATGAAGTACTTCCTACGCTTTTCGAATTTTTAGGATCTCCGGATGAAACCGTATTGGTGGCACACAATTCACCATTTGATATGAGCTTTCTGAAAGCAGCCGCACTGGTTCATGAATACCCTTGGCCTGCCTATGCAACAGTTGATACCGCCCGCTTGGCTAGGGCGGTGCTCGATCGAGATGAAGTCATCAATTGCAAATTAGGAACACTGGCAGAATTTTTTAATACCAATACAACGCCAAATCACCGTGCCTTAGATGATGCACTTGCAACAGTTGACGTGTTGCACGGCTTAATTGAGCGACTATCAGGTCACAATGTAAGGACCTTTGAAGAGATGCGAAATTTTCCTTCGAAAAAGAAGAGAGTTAAGCGCCCAATTTCTGAGTGAGCTCAGCCCACTTGGCAACTAGACGTGTTGCGCCACCAGAATCAATCGCTTCAATCGCTCGAGAAATACCCAGAGCCATCCGGTTGTGCAGATTCAATTCAAAACGTGCGTCATAGGCAGCAATCGCCGCGGCTGCATTAAGTACAACCGCATCGCGGGGTGCGCCTTTTTCTCCTGCAAAAATTGCTGTTGTGATCCGAGCATTTTCAATCGCATCGCCACCCACAAGTGCTGAAATCGGTGCCCGTTGAATGTCAAAATCAAGTGGATCAATTCGGTCGCTGGTTATTTCACCGCCACCAATACTCAAGACAGAAGTAGTTGTCGCTAAGGTAATTTCATCTAATCCATCATCGCCACGAAAAACAAAGCCATCAACTCCGCGATCGCCTAGGACCTGTGCCATAACCAAGTGCATTCGATCATTTGCGACACCAATAGCTGCCGCTTTTGGTTGTGCCGGGTTGGCTAATGGCCCCAAGATATTAAAGACCGTTGGGGTTCCTAACTCTTTTCGAGCAGGGGCGGCAAAACGCATGGCCGGATGAAACACTGGGGCAAAACAAAAACCAATTCCAAGTGATTCAAAAGTTTTCTGGACTCCAACGCCATCAAGGTTGATGTTTATGCCTAACGCTTCCAGCAAATCCGCCGCACCTGATTTAGATGATGCTGCTCGATTTCCGTGCTTGACAACTTTGACCCCAGCTGCGGCGGCAATAATTGCGGCGGTCGTCGAAATATTTATTGTGTGGGCGCCGTCCCCACCCGTTCCAACTGTGTCAACGGCTCGTTCGTTAATAGTTATTGGAGCGCAATGCTGATACATCTGAGAAACGAGAGCTCCAACCTCTTCAGAGGTTTCGCCTTTTGTTTTTAGAGCGATCAAAAAGCTTTTTATGGTCTCGATATCTGCTGAGCCGTTAAGGATTTCATTCATGCACCACTGAACATCGTTAGCTTCAAGGTCGAGCCCCAACTGCAACCGCGAGATATGGACATCCCATTGCGTTTGCATCATCACATTAGTTAAGCAGAAACCAATGTGGTGCCGCGCAGCAATTGCGCCGCGGTCTTAGCCAGGGTAAATGGATCGATTGGGTGAACTACAGATGCTTCAGCCAGCGACCATGCGGCTAACCAGGCATCTTCTTTTCTTCCCGTAATAACTAATACAGGAGGACAATTAAAAACTTCATCTTTCAACTGGCGAGCAATTCCCATGCCACCTTCTTGAGCTGCTTCTCCATCGAGGATAAACAAATCTGCGCGAGATCCTCCACCAATGCTCTTGCCATCAACGTAGGCACGCAGTCCAGCGCCAGTCGCGAATTCATGGATCTCATGTTCAGGCAGATCCGCCGCGACTCGACGACCTAATGCAGATGCAATGGATGCGCGAACAGATGAATCATCGGAGTAAACAATGATCTGCTTCTTGGTCTCGGACATGGGGCAAAGTCTATTCTTGAAGCACAGTAATGGAAGCATTTTCAGTGGCTTGGGCCACCACAATTACAGTGATCCGTTTCACCTCCGATTAGCCCAAAACCGACACCCTGAGGCCAACTGTGGAGGACGGCGAGCATAATTTCGGGAATAATCTCCTCTATGTCCAGCGCCGTAGCACATCAGAAAATCACACGTCCTAACGCTGTCGCGGTGGGAACCATTGTGTGGTTGTCCAGTGAACTTATGTTCTTCGCCGCTTTGTTCGCGATGTACTTCACTACTCGCGCAGTGCAGGGTCCTAAAATTTGGCTTGAATCAACTTCAGTATTGAATATCAAATTTGCCGCGATCAACACGACGGTACTTGTGCTCTCCTCGGTCACATGCCAATTTGGAGTTTTCGCTGCTGAACGCTTTCAAAATCATCGCACAGGCAAGATTTTCCAAATCAACAAATGGGGAATGCGAGAATGGTTTGCGCTGACTTTCCTAATGGGTGCATTCTTCATCTCAGGTCAGATTTACGAATATGCCTCACTGGTCACTGAGGGTTTAACTCTTTCATCAGTTGCATACGGTTCAGTTTTTTACATCGCCACAGGGTTCCACGGGCTTCACGTGACTGGTGGGCTCATCGCATTTTTGATCGTCATGGTGCGAGTTGCAAAGGCGCGACGTTTCACACATCAACAAGCAACAACTGCAATTGTTGTTTCGTATTACTGGCACTTCGTAGACGTCGTGTGGATCGCATTGTTCTCCGCGATCTACCTCATTAAATAGTAAAGGAATCAAGTGAAGCGCTTATCTAGATACCGACGCCACAAGGCCGCTGGTCCAATGCTTATGATTTTTGCACTACTTGCTATTGGAACGACCTTCAGCGTAGCTAGCGCTACGACCTCTGCTGAAACAAAAACAGTTGACCGTTCAGTATTAATTGAAGAGGGGCGTCAAATTTTCTTGAAGGGTTGCTCTTCATGTCACGGTCTAAATGCCGAAGGCGGACAAATTGCGCCCTCACTTATTGGCGTTGGTGCAGCATCTGTAGATTTCCAAGTTGGTACAGGCCGCATGCCTATGGCTGACATGAGTACGCAGGCCATGCGTAAACCGCCTGTATATAACGCGGAACAAACCGCACAATTAGCTGCTTATGTCGCATCTCTTGCTCCAGGTCCAGAAGTTCCAAATGATTCACAACTCAATTACGAACGCGATGGAAATACCGCCCAAGGTGGAGAACTTTTCCGTAATAACTGCGCAATGTGCCACAACTTTGCTGGCCAGGGTGGCGCACTTACACAAGGAAAGTACGCACCGACATTGATGGGCGTGGATCCTAAATATATTTATGAAGCGATGATTACAGGTCCACAGTCAATGCCAGTTTTTAGCGATAAAACAATTACACCAGCAGAAAAGATTTCAATCATCAAGTGGATTAAGTCTGCTGAAAAAGAACCAAATCTTGGTGGAGCATCACTAGGTCGCGTGGGGCCAGTTACTGAAGGTTTATTAGGTTGGGTTCTAGGACTAGGACTGCTCATTGGTGTTGCAGTCTGGCTAGCGATGAAGGCGAGATAATTACATGTCTAATGAAATCGAAGCCATAAAAGATCCAGGATTACCTGCGCACGTACATCGCAAAGCAGATAACGATCCGGCTGCTGCTAACCGCGCCGAACGTCAAGTTGCAATCCTTTTTGGAATCTCTGCTCTAGGAACGCTCCTTTTAATTGTTTCTTACATTTTTGTTCCGCAAGATAAATTTGTTTTCATACCGATCATGGGAAATCAAAACGCCCATCAACTTGGACTTGGTCTAGGGATGGCGATCTCGTTGTTCTTCATCGGCATGGGTGCAATTCATTGGGCTAAAACTTTGATGCCTGATACCGAAGTTGTTGCACAACGCCATGAATTTCGTTCGCCGGATTCAGACCGCAAAGAGTTTGTTGAAACTGTTAAATCAGGGGCCGCTGCTTCCGGATTAGGTCGCCGGTCTTTAATAAAGAAGTCACTAGGCGCTGCTCTAGGACTATCAGCACTCTCTCCATTACTGCTACTGCGCGATTTAGGTCCACTTCCTAAAAAAGAGTTTGAAAAGACAACCTGGAAATCCGGTACGTACTTGGTGACAGATCCTGGCAATCGTCGAATCAAAGCATCCGATTTAGAAGTTGGTGCGGTGGCACAAGTTCTCCCAGAAATTGAAGACCCAGAACATCGTAAGTTAAGTGACATTGGCAAGGATGCGGTTTTATTAATCCGTCTTCGTCCAACCGAATTCAACCTTGAGCCGGCTAAATTGGCCATGACTCATGATGGAATTATTGCCTTTTCAAAGATCTGTTCTCATATGGGCTGTGCGGTAGCGCTGTACGAACAGCAGACGAAACACCTTTTGTGCCCATGCCACCAGTCAACTTTTGATGTGACTCGCGCCGCCAAGGTCATTTTTGGACCTGCGGCCAGACCACTTCCGCAGTTAAATATCACAGTGGACGGAGAGGGTTACCTCATCGCCCGCGAATCATTCTCCGAGCCAGTCGGACCTAGTTTCTGGGAGCGTAACTCACAATGACAATCGAAACGGGCTTAGGCACAGTAGCTAACTACGTCGACGAGCGCACAGGTGCTGCGGCATGGATGAAGAAAAACTTGCAAAAGGTCTTCCCAGATCACTGGTCATTCTTATTAGGTGAAGTTGCGCTGTACTCATTTGTTATTTTGTTGTTGTCAGGAACTTTCCTAACTTTCTGGTTTGACCCTTCACAGCGCGAAGTTATCTACGACGGCGGATATGCACCACTTTCTGGATTAAAGATGTCAGCTGCATACGCCTCGACTTTGCATATTTCATTTGAAGTTCGTGGTGGTCTGCTCATGCGCCAAGTTCACCACTGGGCCGCACTAATTTTTATGTCAGCAATCGTTGCGCACTTGCTGCGCGTCTTTTTCACCGGTGCATTCCGTAAACCACGTGAAGGAAACTGGATCATCGGTATCGGACTTTTAACTCTTGGAATTGTTGAAGGTTTCCTTGGTTACTCACTTCCAGATGATCTCTTGTCTGGAACAGGAATTCGCATCGCCGAAGCGATTATTCAAGCTTTGCCGGTCGTTGGTTCGTATCTTTCATACTTTGCATTTGGTGGAGCATTCCCAGGCGAATCATTTATTCCTCGAATTTATACGGTGCACGTATTGCTTTTACCTGGAGCTTTCTTAGCTCTTATTACCGCTCACTTGATGTTGGTCTGGTACCAAAAGCACACGCAATACCCAGGTCCTGGTCGAACAGAAAAGAACGTTGTCGGTTATCCATTGATGCCTACATACATGGCTAAAGCTGGTGGCTTCTTCTTTATCGTTTTCGGTGTTATCGCATTCCTTTCAGCCGTAGCATCCATTAACCCAATTTGGCTTTATGGTCCTTACACGCCAGGACAAATTTCCGCTGGATCCCAGCCCGATTGGTATATGGGATGGCTAGATGGCTTAGTTCGCATGGCTCCCCCTCTAGAAACACATGCTTTCGGACACACAATTTCTTGGAATATTTTGATCCCAGGTTTAATTATTCCTGGCATTTTGTTTACTGGCATGGCGCTGTATCCATTCATCGAAAGCTGGATAACTGGCGACAAGCGAGAACATCACTTACTTGATCGTCCACGTAACGCACCCAACCGCACAGCGCTAGGCGCAATGTCATTGACATTCATGTTGGTCTGTCTGATTAACGGTGGTAACGACATCATCGCTACACACTTCAGCCTGACGATCAATCAAATTATGTGGTTCACCCGATTTGGCGTACTAATACTTCCCCCAATCGCATTTGTGGTGACTAAGCGCCTGTGCTTGTCGTTGCAGCGCGCAGATCGTGAACTAGTTCTTCATGGTCGTGAAACTGGAACACTTCTTCGTTTGCCACATGGTGAGTTTGTAGAAGTCCACGAACCAATTTCACCTGAAAAGGCCTATCTGCTTACTTCACACGAACAAGCTGCTCCACTGGAATTGCCTGAAGTAGATTCGCATGGCGTAAAACGTTCAGGTGCGTTAAGAAATAAACTTCGCGCACGTATGAACGTTGCTCATGCCGAATCAGTTACAAAGGCGTCGGCTAACGATCTGAAAGAAATCGAGCACCACTAGAGCTTGAACTAATTAGCAATAACTAGCCAAACACCCAAGGCGGTAATTCCTATACCTAGGAAGCCTTGGGTGTTTACTTTTTCCCCAAAAAGGATGAAGGCTTCAAGTGCAGTTGCTGGCGGTACTAGATAGAAAAGCGATGAAACTGATGCTGTACTTTCAGTATTGAGCAACCACAACAAAAGTAGAATCGCGCCAACTGATAAGACCGCTATCAACCAAAGAAATGCGGCTATAAATTTACCGCTCCATTGAATATGCGTACCGCCAGTAATAAATGCTGCTGCAGCCAAAACAAAACCACTGGCAAGGTATTGGTATGCCGTACCGGCGATCAATGGCACCTCGCCACCTATCTTCTTTTGCAGCAAGGTTGCGGTCGTGCTGCCACCTAGCGCGATGAATATTCCTATTACCCCGGATAATGGAATCGATTGTTCGAAAGATGGCCCTAAAACCATGACCACACCAATAAGTCCTAGGAGCAATCCAACTAACTGTCTTTTCTTTAACTGTTCACCCAGAACTTTCACGGCCAACAGCGAAACGAGCACCGGTTGAATGCTTGTTACTACTGCTGCAACCCCCGCTGGCAGGCCTTTAGAAATCGAGTAAAACACTCCCCCTAGATAACAGGCATGCAAAAAGAAACCAATTATGGATGAGCGGGTGATCGCTGATTTTCCTATCGCAATTGGTGACCTCGTAGCCGCAGCGATTGAAAATAAAATTGCCGCAGCTATTAGAACTCTGACCGCGAGGAAAATGAATGGATCGGCATATGGCAAACCGTACTTAGCCCCGATAAAACCCGTACTCCATAACGCAACGAATAGAAACGGTGCGAATTTCGACAACTTTAAGCTTCGCAAATCGCCTTCAGCCGAACTAGAGATTTAGCCATCCACTTGGGATTGTGCGCAATAGCCCCGGTCATCTTAAGCCAACGCTGTGCGTAGAAAGGTATGTTGTTAGCATCAAATGATTCAGTTACTTGCGTCTGTCCGTTACCTAAATCCTCTAAGTCATAGCTCCACGTCCACTTCATTAAGTGGCACCACGTGATTTTCTTATTTTCCTCAAAAGCAACAACTGTATTTTTAATCCGGTAGGCAACTTTAATCTTCATTGCCATCGAAAATTTGGCACCAAGAAATAATCTATCCGGTCCTGAAATTGAGCTCTGAATAGTTTCAGAGCCATCAAATAAGCGATGCGACGCTGGGTTTGCGAGCAGATCAAATATCTTGGACGGCGGCGCTGCAATTACTATGCGGGCAGCTGTTGAGTTCGGATTTCCCGTAACTAGAATCTCAGCCCGATCGTTGTTCATCAGTGAGATGAACTGCTAACAGGTTTTTCGTATTCGGTCACCATGCCTATTACAGAAATCATTAGCGATCCGACTCCAATTAATACAAGCCACCAACCAATGATCAAACCAAGACCCATCGTGCACGCACTCAGTGCCACTGGCAAAGGCCACCAAGAATGTGGACTGTAGAAACCTAATTCCCCGGCCCCATCTGCAATCTCTGCAGTCAAATTATCTTCAGGAAGAGTTACACCGATTCTTTTTTGGGTGAACCAAACGTAGAACGCAACCATCCCAGCCAAACATGCAGCTAGCAGCATGCCGGCAACACCCACAGGTTCTCCGCCAACCTGCCAGTAAATAATTGTGACGATTACATAAAAGACTGATAGTCCACCGAAGAGGCGCCAAGAAGCTTTCATGTTCTACTCGTCTCCCTCTGTTTTGATATGAGGATGATGCAAGTCAAAGGCAGGACGCTCGCTAGATATACGAGGCATTGTTAAGAAGTTGTGGCGAGGTGGTGGACACGATGTTGCCCACTCCAATGATGCTCCGTAACCCCACGGATCATCAACACCAACAAGTGGTGCCTTACGAGTGATCCAAATATTAATTGCAAATGGAATCATTGATAGCGCCAACAAGAATGAACCGATTGTTGAAACTGTGTTCATGAATGTAAAGCCATCTGTAGGCAAATAATCTGCGTAACGGCGTGGGAATCCCTTAATGCCTAACCAGTGCTGGATGAGGAAAGTTAGGTGAAAGCCAACAAATAATGTCCAGAAGTGAATCTTTCCTAGGCGCTCATTGAGCATACGGCCGGTCATTTTTGGCCACCAGAAATAGAAACCAGCAAACATTGCAAAGACCACAGTTCCAAAGAGAACATAGTGGAAGTGAGCAACGACGAAGTAGCTGGCTGATACGGCAAAATCAAGTGGTGGTGAAGCAAGAATGATTCCTGTTAATCCACCAAACAAGAATGTTACGAGGAAGCCCATGACCCATAACATCGGAGTTTCGAATGTTACGTGACCTCTCCACATTGTTCCGATCCAGTTGAAGAACTTAACGCCAGTTGGAACGCCGATAAGAAATGTCATGAAAGAGAAGAAAGGAAGTAGCACCTGTCCGCTAGCGAACATATGGTGCGCCCATACTGAAACAGAAAGGGCTGAGATTGCAATTGTTGCTGCAATCAATCCAAGGTAACCAAAGATTGGCTTGCGACTAAAGACGGGCAAAATTTCAGTTGCGATACCAAAGAATGGCAGCGCCAAAATATAAACCTCGGGGTGTCCAAAGAACCAGAACAAATGCTGGAAGAGCATTACACCGCCGTTGGCAGGGTCAAATAAATGTGTCCCATAAATTCGATCTGATTCAAGTCCAAGAAGTGCTGCTGCAAGAGGTGGGAATGCAAGAAGAACTAAAATTGCGGTGAGTAAAACGT
>Ga0304728_1001338_pt1 | contig 17585 bp, 12 predicted proteins | sample C_130625_MF_Meta_FD_190476 | JGI IMG/M metagenome (GOLD analysis project Ga0304728, IMG submission 190476) | Freshwater microbial communities from Lake Croche, Canada to study carbon cycling - C_130625_MF_MetaG (v2) (version 2) | ecosystem: Environmental > Aquatic > Freshwater > Lake | place... | reverse complement strand
AGCAGTAAGCAACGGCAAAAAAGTTGATGTACAATGGAATGTTCGCGGCAAAACATCCTTCTATCAACATATTGGCAGACCAGAATTGTTTAAAGCCATACAATGGAAAAAATGGGATATTGTTGTGCTTCAAGGATCCAGTAGAGATTTTTTAAAAGGTGATTCCTATTTACAGAAACGCACTTTACCTGCACTCCGCCAAATGATTGGTGCGATCCGTGAAAGAAATCCAGAGGTAAAAATTGTATTTTACATGACTTGGGCCTACAAAAATGGATATAAACCTATTCCTAAAGCAAATACTTTCATCAAGATGACCAATTTGGTTGCAAAAGAATATTTGGAAGTCGCAAAATTATTTGACGCTTCTGTTGCGCCGGTAGGCTTGTTTTGGAAAAATTTAAAAGCTAAAAATCCAAAAATTAAATTGCACCAGCCAGACAGAGGTCATCCAAGTAAATTAGGTTCCTTTGCAACGGCTTGTTGCATGTATTGCACCTTTTATGAGGAACCCGTGCAGAAAATTCCATTGACGCAAAGCAGTATAAAATATGCCGACTATATTCGAAAATGCGCCAATAAATTTGTGCTATCTAATCATTGGAAAACAGAAGATCTAAGTTCTAAGAATAAATAAAAATTTGACTGATCGCGTTCTTAACACAATATCTTTTTGGCATGATTTTAAACAAAAATACATGCCAAAAAGGAATTTGTTTTTATGTTTTTTCGCTGGATAAAATCCAGCTATTCACATTCAACCCCTTTGGGGTTAATTTTTTTAGAAGGGATGTGTTTTGTGTTTTTACGAATGATCTTCAACCCCTCACGGGGTTATAAATTAGACTTGTGGGATAATAAAGAGCAGTCAAATAGAAAAGGAATTATAACTTACTCTTCAAAGGCTTACTCATTTTTAATGCGAGAAAAGCCATTGGGAAATAGGCCAAAATTAAATCCGTGAAAGTAAACCAAATGGGAGATGGCAGCACGAGCACCATCATTAATCCACCAATAAAAAATAACCCAGCGACAGAATAAGCTGCAGTTTTAGACCACAAATTACAGTATCTACTCACTAAAATTGCAGCAATAAAAGTTCCAAATGCATGGGCAAGAAAAGGAAATAAAAAATGCTCTGGACCCATCAAATTCATTGCTTTTACTAATCCTTCTGTAGTTTGTAAATTAGAATCCGGAGGTGGAGGAATTATTTTTCCACTGATTCTGATTAAACTCATATTTACTGCACCACCAATAAAAATTGAAATGCAAAAGATAGCAGCTTGTTTCAACAAGAAAATTACTTTTTTCATTCGTCAATATAAATTAAAGTGAGCCAATCATTTTTGAAGGGTCAACATATAAATCATATTCTTCAGAAGTCACATGACCCAAGCCAACAGCTGCTTCCTTAAGTGTAGTTCCATTTTTATGGGCATATTTTGCAATTTCTGCAGCCTTGTAATAACCGATTTTGGTATTTAGGGCAGTAACCAACATCAAGGAATTGTCTAAATGTTGTTTAACCATTGGTAGGTTCGCTTCTATTCCAGCAGCACAATTGTCGGTGAAAGAAACACATGCATCGCCTAGAAGTCGAGCAGACTCAAGAACATTAGAAGCAATCACAGGCTTGAAGACATTCAATTCAAAGTGTCCATTGGAACCGCCTATTGCAACCGTCATGTCATTTCCCATTACTTGTGCGCAAACCATTGTTAAAGCTTCAGGCTGTGTAGGATTCACCTTACCCGGCATAATAGATGAACCAGGTTCGTTGTCTGGAATTATTAATTCTCCAATACCACATCGAGGTCCGGATGAAAGCATGCGAATATCATTTCCTATTTTCATCAAGGATACCGCTGACCTTTTTAATGCGCCTGATAATTCAACCATGGCGTCGTGTGCTGCCAAAGCTTCAAATTTATTTTTAGCAGTAATAAAAGGTCGACCTGTGAATTCCGCTATTTTTTGTGCTACCAGAACATCGTATCCTTTTGGAGTATTTAATCCGGTACCCACTGCTGTTCCTCCTAATGCCAATTCAGAAACAGCAACAAGCGCGTTCTTTATGGTGCGTATAGAATTGTCTAATTGTGCCACATAAGCACTAAATGCTTGACCTAAAGTTAATGGTGTAGCATCCATAAAATGAGTTCTTCCTGTTTTCACGATGTCCTTAAATGCTATCACTTTAGATTGAAGCGCAGCGCGGAGGTGTTCCATTCCTGGTAAAGTCACTTCAGTAACCATTATATAGGCGGCTATGTGCATTGCTGTCGGAAAAGTATCATTCGAAGACTGTGATTTGTTTACATCATCATTTGGATTCAATACTTTTTCTTCATCCATCAAGCCTCCTCCATTTAATACATGGGCACGATTTGCAATCACTTCATTACAATTCATGTTGGATTGTGTTCCAGATCCTGTTTGCCAAATCACTAATGGGAATTCACCATCGTGCATACCTGTTAAAATCTCATCGCAAACGCTTGAGATCAAGTCTCTTTTTTCTATCGGAAGAACACCAAGATCATGATTGGCATGGGCGGCAGCCTTTTTTAAATAAGCAAAAGCATGTATGATTTCAATAGGCATTGATGCTGCTGGACCGATCTTGAAATTATTCCTTGAACGCTCCGTTTGAGCTCCCCAATAACGAGTTGCAGGTACCTGTACCTCCCCCATTGTGTCTTTTTCTATTCTAAATTGCATTTTTTTATGATTATTTGATTTTTAATATTTAATTTTACAGCGTAACAAGTACAAAAATAATAGAAGATGAGTAGTTTTGTTTTATTATTGTTTTTTTTAATTTTTGGAATGGCATTTTGGATGTTGTTTTTTCTTTTAGGATTTGTATTGCCTTATTGGATAACATTGGGTTTATTTGAAAGACTTAAGCCAAAGCGTGTCTTTGAAGACCACGAATAAAAAATTATAAATAATCTCTAAAAGCTCCAATTTGGCGCTTTTTTTTTGTCCTTTAATTTTCTCCCTCTAAAAACTCCCTGCTCTTTTAGGTTTATTTTCACAGTGTTAAGCTTCTACTAAAAATGATCTGTCATATTCTAATTGATAAAATAGGGCCCTATTTTTGGCATTATTTATGTAAACAGAATGTTAAGTTTTTATTTTTTAAATCGTGTAAGCAGACAAAAATTTTAAATCTTAAAAAAAAGTGCTAAGTTTGTCACAAATCGTAAAATTAAAGGATAAAAAAAACTTAGAATTATGACTAAAACAAAACAAAAAACAGCGCTTAAGAAACAAAAAACATCAGGTGGTTTTTCGTCTTTGATGGCAATTTTAACCATTGTGATTTCACTTATCGCAGGTGTATTAATTTTCAAATACATTTTTGGAGATCCAGGAAACTTTGTAGACAATGATCCAACTGCAGAACCAATTGACGGTAACTTAATGGGAACCGTTTATAAAGGTGGATTTATCGTACCTATATTAGTTGCAATCAACTTAATCATTATTATCTTTTCAATCGAAAGATTTGTTACACTTTCCATGGCGAAAGGTCGTGGTAGAATCGATTCTTTTGTTGGTAAAATAAAAGATTTACTAGCTGCTAAGCAAATTGATACCGCTATTGCAGAATGTGATAAACAAAAAGGATCACTTGCAAATGTTGTTCGTGCTGGATTAGAAAAATACAGCCATGTTCAAGGTGATGCAGGAATGAATAAAGAACAAAAGGTGGAGAGTTTGAAAAAAGAATTAGAAGAGGCAACTTCATTAGAATTGCCAATGCTTTCTAAAAACTTAGTGATTCTTTCTACTTGTGCTTCTATTGCAACCTTAATTGGATTAATTGGAACAGTAATGGGAATGATTAAATCATTTGCTGCTATGTCGCAAGGAGCTCCAGATACAGCGCAATTAGCAACTGGTATTTCTGAAGCCTTAATCAATACTTTCTTTGGTATTATGGGTTCTACAATTGCAATTATCATGTATAACTTCTTCTCAACTAAAATCGATTCAATGACTTATAGTATTGATGAAGCAAGCTTTACCATTGTTCAAGATTTTTCTTCTTCGAACTAAGATAATTTACTAATTGAATTTTAAATAAAATTAGATGCCAAAGATTAAAATACCTAAAGGAAGTCCAAGTATAGACATGACGCCAATGGTGGACTTGGCTTTCTTACTCGTTACGTTTTTTATGCTTGCTGCATCCTTTAGATCATCAGAACCAGTTGATGTAGATGTTCCATCGAGTATTAGTGATGTGATCATTCCAGAAAATGTTGTTCTTGTAACTGTAGATAAAGACGGAAGAGTATTCTTTAATATGTCGGACCCTGAAGCTAGAAGAGAACTTTTAACTGCAATGTCAGCTAAATACAAAGTTGGTTTCACTCCAGAACAAATGGATGAATTTACTTACATGTCAAGTTTTGGCTGTAAGATGAATGAGATGCCTGGTTACATTGATATGGAGTCTGATGCAAGAAAAGCATTCAAAACAGAAGCAATACCTTATAAAGATTCTACGGCTAATCAATTGAGAGATTGGATCTATTATGGGAATATTGCAGCATTGAATACAGGAAAAACCTCCTTTATGGAAGCAAAAATGAAAGGATTAAACCCTGATCCAATTGACTATAAACCTAAGTTTATTTTAAGAGTTGACAGTAAAACACTTTATTTTAAAGCTCAAAAAGTAATTGATGTTTTCCGTGACTTAAACATAAACAACTTGAATTTCATTACTTCAATGGAGTTGGCTCCATTGTAAAATAAATACTTATGGCAGAAATTTCAGAAGGCGGTGGCGGTGGCCATGGCAAAGGTAAAAAGAGAGCAAAAAAGAGTTCTACAAGAGTCGATATGACGCCAATGGTAGATTTAGCTTTCCTTCTATTAACATTTTTCGTTCTTACCTCTACTTTCAGTAAACCGAAAGTAATGAGTTTAGTTTATCCTGCTAAAATAGATCCGAAAAACCCACCTAAAGAACAACCTAAAATTAATAACGCCATTACCTTCATTTTGTCTGAAGATAAAATCTACTATTACACTGGTCAGTTTTATCCAGCAACGAAACCAGGGCCAAAAGGTCCAACTGTTTTTGAAGAAACAAACTTTGGCACGAAAGGTGTAAGGAAAATATTAGCTGACGGAAATGAATACGTATTAAGTCAGAAAAAAATAAACGGCAAGAAATTAGAAAATAAACAAATTCAGGATACGACCTATTTACGTTTATTATCTGATTCCAAGAAAAACAAAGAGGCATTGAAAGTATTAATTAAAACCGACGACAAAGCAACTTGCAAAAATTTCATCGATTTAGTAGATGAATTAAAAATTGCAGAAATCGGAGTCATTGCCCCTGTAGATTTGATGCCAGCAGAACTTGTATTATTGAAAACTAAAATCAAGTAACATGACAGCAATTATCAGTATTATCGTCCTTGTATTATTCGTTACTTTATACGACCATTTTTCCGCTAGAACTTGGCAACAAGTAACCTCATCGAATAGAAATGAGCTTGTATTTGCGCATCGCAATAGAGCCTACGGTGCTTATGCGATACGTTCCAACTACGAGAAACGAATGGTATATATCATGGGGGGCTTATTCCTTTTTATAGGATTAATTTATACCTCTTGGGTAATCTATAAAAACTTACCTGAGCCAAAAATCATTGCTAAGCCCGTAGATCAAACACAAATATCAATGGTTACACCTCCTGAAGAGAAAGTTATTCCACCTCCACCAGAAGAGACTCCTCCTCCAATGGAAGAAACGGTTGCCTTTATGCCTCCTATCGTAACGGATACTCCTACAGATGATGTTATTCCTTTACAAGATGATCTTGACAAAACAAAAGCAAGTGATAAAACACAAGAGGGAGATCCAGATAATTTTGACCCACCTGTTGAAACGGGAGATCCGCCCACAGAAACAAAAGCACCAGAACCGGAAACTTTTGTTGATGAAGAAGCTGAGTTTGATGGAGGTTATCCAAAAATGATGGAGTTCATTAAAAAGAACCTAGATTATCCAGAAACGGCGATTGCAAATAACATTCAAGGGAAATGCTTCTTAAGATTTGTTGTAAGTATTGAGGGGGTGATTTCACAAGTTCAAGTTCAAAAAGGAGTTCCTGATTGTGAAGAATGTGATAAAGCGGCCATCAAAGCTATTAAGGCGATGCCGCGCTGGAAACCTGCAAAATTAAATGGTAGAAGTGTTGCTTCTTACTGCTTAATACCAATAAACTTCCAATTACAATAACTTAAAATAATTAGTTTAAACCCTGAGTGTATTCATTCGGGGTTTTTTATTTCTATATAGTATGCATAAAGTAAGTGCCCTCCTTTCTATTTTTTCCATTCTAATGAGCTTTGTAATGGCTTATTTTTTAATAAGCACCTCGCTTATGGAAGAGAATTTATACGGAACGAAAAGAATTATTCTCACGACTATCTTAATAGCTTATGCTATTTTTAGATCCTACAGACTATACAAGTCCCTTAAAAAACAAGGAGATGAAGATTAACCTCAAACTTAATTATTTCACTTTATTATTGCCCTTGATCTTAGTGATATTAAGTGCCTGCAATGACGATGAAAATCCTTTTGCATACAGTAAAGACACCCACAGTAGAGGCGCTACAAAAATTTATATTGAAGAATCCTTCAAGCCACTTTTTGATACCAGTATTTATACCTTCGAAAGTCAATTTCCAAGAGGTGAAATTAAACCAGTGTATAAATCTGAAGGAGATATTATTCAAGCTTTCTATGACAATAAAATAAAAACGATTTGTATTTCAAGAGATTTTACTTCTTTAGAAAAAAGGGAACTTAAAAAAGCACAGGTGGAAGTTCGCAGCGATAAAATTGCTGAAGATGCTTTGGCTTTAATTGTCCATCCTTCTAATCCAGACTCTATCTTAATATTAAGTGAATTAAAAGATATACTACTCGGTAAAACAAAGCAATGGCCTGCTCTAAAAACGCCTATCAATATCGTTTTTGATAACGAGAACTCGGCTAATTATTTTTACCTCAAAAGACTTTTCAATTTGAAAAAGGTTCCTGTAAATATGTTTGCCGTAAAATCAAATGCAGAAGTCATCTCTTATGTAAAAGAAAACAAAAATGCTTTGGGGATCATTGGATTAAATTGGATTTCTGATGCGGATGATTTTGACGCCCTTAATTTTGTCAATGGCATTACGGTAATGTCAATTGCAAAGGATGAAACAACTTCTTATTACAAACCATTCGCTTCTTATATTTATACCAAAGAATATCCTTTGTCAAGAGAAATCTGGATGATTAATAAAGCCAAAAAAGCAGGACTTGCCGCTGGCTTCATTTTATTTATGAAAGGGGACAAAGGACAATTAATCATTCAAAAATCAGCTTTAGTTCCTGCAAATTCTCCAATAAGATTAATCTCACTCGAAACAGAATAAATGGCTGATTTAGCGCTTTATTTTAAAAGAAATTTTGCAATTCGCCTTGAGAATTCTATTTTTGGCGTGAGAATTGATTTAGTCAATTTAACCCATAAGAAAAACTAGACATGAACACTACTAAACTCGTTGTAATTGCAATTTTATTCAATACAACTTTATTCGGACAAACCTTAAAAGACGCCATCAATAAAACTGAAAATGAGCGTTTCGCTCAAGCGACGATTGAATTTAATAAATTAATTGCAGCACTTCCTAATAATGGGGCTAACCACTTCTTTGCAGGAGAAAACTATTTTGCTAAAGGAGAGCAAGACTCAGCGATTGCAGAGTGGAATAAAGCATTTACAGTTGAGCCAACTGCTGCCATTTCAATTGTGAGTGCGGGTAAAGCTGCATGGGTAAGTGGAGATCAAGCAAAAGCTAAAATTCTTTTTGCGCAAGCGTTAAAGGTTTCTAAAAATAAAAATGCAGAAATCATGCGTTGTATTGCAGCAACCTATATTACTTCAGAGAAAAAAGATCTAGACGAAGCCATTAGAATTTTAACAATTGCAACAAAAATAGATGCAAAAAATGAGGATGGGCATTTGTTAATGGGAGACGCTTTGAATCTTAAAACTCCTGAAAATGGTTCACCAGCGATTAAATCATACAACATGGTGTTAACCATTAACCCAAAGTCCCCTAGAGGAATTGTTAGAACGGCCAAATTATATCAACGTGCTAAAAACTATGATTTAGCGAATGAAAAATATAAAGAAGCACAAGGTATTGACTCTACTTATGCGCCAGCTTATAGAGAAAATGCGGAATTAAACATGATGTTTAATCAATCCAAAAAAGCTATTGAGAACTGGAAAAAGTACTTGTCTTTAAACAATACTTATGAGGCTAGATATCGATATGCAACGGCTTTGTTTAACGGTAAACAATATTGTGAAGCAATTCCAGAATTGTTAGACATACAAAAAAACTCATTCAATAATTTCTACATTGAGCGTATGTTAACGTATTCTTACTACGAATGTGCAACAGTAACAGACGGTGCAGTTCAAGGATTGAAATCAAGTACTGCTTTCTTTGCTATCGTTCCTGCTGAAAAAGTGATTTACCTAGATTATAAATACAAAGGTTTGTTACTATCCAAGAATGGTCAAGACTCTTTAGCGATCATTGAAATTGAAAAGGCATCTATGTTAAATGCAAATGCTGCTGTAGATTTAGCAAGTGATTTGGCTAAATTATGCTCTAAAACAAAACAATACGATAAAGCAATCGCGGCCTATGAATTGAAGATTGCAAAGGACAAACTTACAGTTGCAGAGTATTTTGATTTAGGTAAAGCATATTATTTTGGACCTAAAAATTATATTGCTGCAGACAGTGCTTTTGCTAAAGTAAATAAACTATCAAGCAAATATGTTGGTGGTTATTTATGGATGGCAAGAACCAAACTCATGCAAGACCCGGATAAAACGCTTTGGTTGGCTTTTGATGCCTATAACATGATTCTTACGCTTGTTCCTACCGCAGAAGAGAGAGCAACTGATAAAACCAAGAACACAGTGATTGAAGCTTGCAAGTATCTTGGTGATTATTATGTGAATGCACCTGCGAAGAATCTTGAGAAAGCAAAAGAATGTTGGACAATTGTCCACACTTTGAGTCCAGATGACAAACAAGCCAAAGCTTTTTTAGGGATTAAATAAATTCTTTATAAAATAAAAAAGCCGCTCACCGCGGCTTTTTTTATGTTCTTAATTTTTGGAGAATATGTGCTACCATTCGTAAAAATCCAAATTGCCTAAAGTTTTTTCGGTTTACTGTTTTCCTTTACTTTCTTGTGAATACATTTGTTCAATGCATGAGATAGAAAGGCCGACCCCGTTCCAACGAGCGCTCCCGCCAGTACATCGCTTGGATAGTGCACTCCTAAATGCATACGGGAATACCCAACTGAACTTGCCCACAAATACGAAGGGACAATTACATACCACTTCGGATATACCATACTCAAAGAAGTCGCAAGCGCAAAGGCACTCGAAGTATGACCAGAAGGAAAAGACCAAGATCCAGCCTTAGCTTGCTGATCAATAAAACTATAAGTAACGAAGGGCCGATCTCTTTGAATTGATAATTTTAGAGCAGTAGTAATAAAGGCATTTACCAATAAGGTCTCCCCCATAAGTATCCCTTTTGATTTTAAGGAACTGTCTTTATGGATCAGACCGGCAGAAAACATAAGGATTGGAGCACCAATAGTAAGAGGAGTAACACTGTTGGTGATGCCTTTGAACAAAGGATCTAATGAAATATTCCGCTCCACATTAATTTTTTTCAAAAGGTCAATATCAAAATTTTGCGCATGAATTGTTGCAACTAAAAAAGTGAGTGACAAGAAAATCACTGCTTTGAATTTGATTTCTCTAATTGAAAAAGGTAAGTCCAAGCTTTTATTTGTTTTGTGATTCAGAAAATACTTAACATGACGATTAATCTTTAAAGATAGTGTTAAAGTCTAAACGATTGAAGAAAGAGAATTTTTCAAGTCCAATAGGGCTTGATTAACATTCGTAAAGACGGAACATACATCTCTTCTAAAAATAATATTCTAACCCCGAAAGGGCTTGAATATCAATAACTGGATGACATCCAGCGCAAAGAAGGAAAGTACATCTCTTTAAAAATAATATTCTAACCCCGAATGGGCTTGAATATCAATAGCTGGATGACATCCAGCGCAAAGAAGGAAAATACACCTCAACTTTTTGGCGTGTATTTTTGTTTAAAATCATGACAAAAAGATATCATTGGGATTAATCATGCTCCAATATCACACCCCTTCAGAGTGATCTACTACAGTAAACTTGATTAGATTTATACAAAAACTCAGCTATTCCAGCGCCTCAAAATAATATCAACCGTTTTTCATCTGAACTTTTTGAAGGCGCTCTAATTAGGGGAAAATAGGAGAATAAATTTGTTTCACTCAAATTATCTTGAGCCTAATAAACAATTCTACTAACTTTGAGTGGTATGTTGAACAATAAACTTTTTCTTTCCATCGCACTACTATTATTTATAGTCACTGGCGCTTCTGGCCAAATTTTTCGCGTGGAATTAAATAGCAGAACTGATTTATATTTTGTTGATGCTAAAAAAAACAGCTTACTAATTTTTGATGATTCTATTCACTATACTCAAATTGATTTAACTACTGGCATAACAAAAGTGCTTCCCTATTACAGAGATCCCTATGATATTTTTTCTGAATTCGTAAAAGGTTACAAAATAATTACAGACGAGCAAAACCATGTCTATTTTGTAGATCGCGGCTGTGGGATTGTTTATAAGTGGCAGCATGATTCCATTATAAGAATTGATCGCTCTTTTCATCATAAAAATCAATTTCACGGAGATGTTTTCATGCATGATGGACATCCCTACATATTTGGTGGCTACGGGTATTTTTTACATAAAAATATGACAACGTCTTTTGATTTTACATCCAAAGAATGGTATAAAGTCACCACCAAAGGAGGTCCAATTCCCACCTCCGATTTCAATCGGTGCGCAACGAAATTCAAAGACAAAATCTATTTTATCGTCTTTAAGCCAAACTATACAGGTGATTCAACGCGGGTTTTTTCATTTGATTTGAATAAATTAAAATGGAACGTTTTAGGGACACTTAATTTGAAAGTTCGTTTTTATGATTTTTTCGATAAAACAGGGCCATCTCCATTTCTTGTTATGAATCGCTATTTTTATTATTTAGATTATGAAAACAAAAAGGTTTCTAAATATTTATTGTCTCAAAATTTACAAATCCGTAATATTCTAGAAGTAAGAAATAAAATAATTGCCTTCTCCTATTCTCCCAACAGCAGTGGTTACAAGGTTTTGGTTTATAATAAACTCGATTTCTTCAAAAATAAAGTGGAGACAAGAGCACTGCTTGTTCCTGAAACAACACCATTCAATTATTCAATTCTAATTGGTATTTGTGCTGTTATCGGTGGAATAATGATTATTTTTTCGATTATCCCATTGCGAAAGAAAGCAGAAGTTGAACCCAAAGAATTAAAAGTTTATGCATTCAAAAAAGTTGAATTAGAATTATTAAACTTCTGGTTAACAAAGCAAGATCTCAAAATTGAAATGAACGAAATCAATGATTTTGTAGGTCAAGACAACCCAAGCATGGATACCTTGAAAAAAAGAAGAGAAACCTTACTTAAAGGGCTGAAACAAACGCTAAATCTCTATTTCAAAGACGAACTCCAGGAGGAAAAAGTAATTTCTGAATTCCACCACCCCCAGGACAGTCGCATGAAGATTCTAATGCTCCATGAGAAAGTAGCGCTTGCTTTAAAAAACAATAAAATAGGGGAAAGGGGCTAGTTCGCTCTTATTCACTTTATTTATTTCTAAGCTAAAAATCAAATTCATTTACTTTGGTGTGGGTTGAAAAACTCGAATATTGATGAATCGTAATCATTAGCCCAATTCCTATCTTATCAAAATTACAAATTATGAAAGTTTTTTTACCTATTTGTTTTGTAATCCTAGGATTTAACAGTCATGTGTTCGCTCAAACACCTGCTTATGTTCCTACTAATGGTCTTGTAGGTTGGTGGCCCTTTAATGGCAATGCGAATGATGTGAGTAGTAATGCAATTAATGGAACGGTTCATGGAGCGACATTAACATCCGATCGGTATGGTAATCAATCCAATGCTTATGAGTTTTTTGGAAGTAATTGGATAGATTGCGGATATAATTCAGCACTAAATGTTGGTTCAGGTTCTTTTACAATTAGTTGTTGGGCGACAAAAGTTGGGGGGAATAACTTTCAACATTTAATAACTAGAAATGAAATATCCTCTTATCCTAATTCTATATATAGTTATGCATTAAGGTATGAGTTTTCTGGTTTGGGAATGTATTCTTCGGGGAATATGAGTTCCTCAAATGGTCAAATAGGAATAAGTTCAATTCCAAATTCATCAAATTGGAACCATTTTGTTGGTGTATACAATTCAGTTACCGGAATAATTTCAATTTATGTAAATGGAAATTTGAGTGTTTCAGGGCCAATTGCATCAAATCCACAGAGCTATAATAATTTTGGCGGTTTGTTTTTTGGGGTAGAGCATCCAACAGTATCGTTACCTAGCGGTCCAAATTATTTAACTGGAAAACTTGACGACATCGGCATTTGGAACCGAGCGCTAACACAACAAGAAATTACGAATTTGTACAATGCTAACAATAGTCCTCAGGCAAGCTTAACAACAACAAGTGCTAACCTGTGTTCGGGGCAAAGCACAACGATTACAGCAACAGTAAACAATGTGGGAACTTCCTGCACAAATACGGGCTTACCCCCTTCCTTAAATAATGGCAATGTTGGCTATTGGCCTTTCTGTGGTAACGCCAATGATGCTTCAGGTAATGGAAACAATGGAACGGTGAATGGGGCAACGCTAACGACGGATCGTTTTGGAGTGGCGAATAGTGCGTATAGTTTTGATGGGGTGAATGATTTTATTTCTACTTCCTTGCTAGGAATAACAGGACAAAATTCAAGGACCGTATCTTTTTGGTTTAATTCCAATAATAATACAACGGGAATAAAAACAATGGTTGGCTACGGTGAACATCTTTCAGGAAACCCTCAAGGCTCTAGGTTTGATTGCACAATAGAAAATGGTAAGCCTTCAATTGATATAAGCAGCACATATGCTAGTTATACTGTTTCAATCTTGCAAAACAACTGGAAGCTATACTCTGTTGCCTATGATAACAGCTTTGGTAATACTGTACAGTCGATAAAATTATATATCGATGGGGTTTTACAATTATCACCAACCATTCTAAATCCTGTTTTAATAATAAATACGGGTAATTTATACCCCATATTTTTTGGTGCACCATACAATTCACCAAGTGGTAATTCTTTCAACGGTATACTAGACGATATAGGCATTTGGAACAGGGCCTTAACTCAACAAGAAATAACACAGCTATACAACACAGGCCAATCAACCTATCTATGGTCTAATGGAGCAACTACTCCAAGTATTACAGTTTCACCAACCCAAACCACAACCTATACCTGCTCCATCAGTATGAACGGTGCTACCACAACTCAAACCCAAACTATAACCGTCAATGCTTTACCAACCGTAAGTGCGGGAGTTGATCAAACGTTATTTGCAGGAACACAAGTAACCTTAGTTGGTTCCGGAGCAAACAGCTACACTTGGGACAATGGTATAAGCAACAATACGCCTTTTACGGCGAACACCACCACCACGTATACAGTCACAGGAACTAGCAATGGATGTTCTTCCACCGACCAAGTGTTAGTCACCGTGCTCCCAGCGCCCAGTATTAGTGCAACAAACAATACCATTTGTTCAGGTCAGAGTACAACGATAACAGCAACAGTGAACAATGCAGGTACTTCATGCGTTGCGCCTGGGCTTTCAGGAACCCTAACCAACGGCCTCGTAGGCTATTGGCCTTTCTGTGGCAATGCGAATGATCTTTCTGGGAACACCAACCATGGCACAGTCAATGGAGCCACCCTCACCACCGACCGCTTTGGAGTGGCTAATAGTGCTTATAGTTTTGATGGGGTTAATGATTATATTCAATGTGCTCAAAGTGGATTGTCGGGGAACCAAAGTATGACAGTTGCCTTTTGGGTTAAAACAGGAAATAGTTCTGGCCATGTATTTAGCTTTGGATCAAATGGTAATTCAGGGAATGATTTTAGAATATTAATAAATTCTTATGGATCTTGTGGTAATTCGGTTGCTTTCGATATTTATAATTCAGGGACAGCTTTTACTACGAATTTTTCAAATGTCTGGGATTTTTATGTTGTTGTGTTCAATTCAGCTTTGGGAAGTACTGTTACAAGTGCTAGCATATATAAAAATGGTGTCATCCTAACAAATAATTGTTTCAATGTTAGTAATACTGCAACAAATTTTGTTAATACTTTTCCAATTACCTTTGGTCGTTATCATGGTACAATTCCATCAGATTATTTAAACGGTCAATTGGATGATTTAGGATTTTGGAACCGTGCAATAACACAACAAGAAATCACCCAACTTTACCAGCAAGGGCAGGTAACCTATTTGTGGTCCAACGGGACCTCAACTCCGAGTATTACTGTTTCCCCAACACAAACGACTACTTACACCTGCACCATCAGTATGAATGGAGCCAGCATCACACAATCGCAAACCATTATCGTGAATCCATTACCTACCGTAAGTGCGGGAGCTAATCAAACCGTATGTGCGGGAACTGGTGTTACTTTATCTGGATCGGGAGCAACTTCCTATGTTTGGAATAATGGAGTAACTAATGCTACTGCCTTTACGCCAGTGGCGACTCAAAACTATTCCGTAACGGGAACCAATGCGAATGGATGTGTGAATACAGCACAAGTGCAGGTTACGGTTAACGCTTTACCAACCGTAAGTGCGGGTGCTAATCAAACCGTATGTGCTGGAACTGGTGTTACTTTATCCGGATCGGGAGCTACTTCCTATATTTGGAATAATGGTGTAACCAACGCTACTGCATTCACGCCAGTGGCGACTCAAAACTATACCGTAACGGGAACCAATGCGAATGGATGTGTGAATACAGCACAAGTTACGGTTACGGTTAACGCTTTACCAACCGTAAGTGCGGGAGCCAATCAAACCGTATGTGCTGGAACTGGTGTTACTTTATCCGGATCGGGAGCTACTTCCTATGTTTGGAATAATGGTGTAACCAACGCTACTGCCTTCACGCCAGTGGCGACTCAAAACTATACCGTAACGGGAACCAATGCGAATGGATGTGTGAATACAGCACAAGTTACGGTTACGGTTAACGCTTTACCAACCGTAAGTGCGGGGGCCAATCAAACCGTATGTGCTGGAACTAGTGTTACTTTATCCGGATCGGGAGCAACTTCCTATGTTTGGAATAATGGGATAACCAACGCTACTGCCTTCACGCCAGTGGCGACTCAAAACTATACCGTAACAGGAACGGATGCGAATGGATGTGTGAATACAGCACAAGTTACGGTTACGGTTAACGCTTTACCAACCGTAAGTGCGGGGGCCAATCAAACCGTATGTGCTGGAACTGGTGTTACTTTATCTGGATCGGGAGCTACTTCCTATGTTTGGAATAATGGTGTAACCAACGCTACTGCCTTCACGCCAGTGGCGACTCAAAATTATACCGTAACGGGAACCAATGCGAATGGATGTGTGAATACAGCACAAGTAACGGTTACGGTTAACGCTTTACCAACCGTAAGTGCGGGAGCCAATCAAACCGTATGTGCTGGAACTGGTGTTACTTTATCCGGATCGGGAGCAACTTCCTATGTTTGGAATAATGGTGTAACCAACGCTACTGCCTTCACGCCAGTGGCGACTCAAAACTATACCGTAACGGGAACCAATGCGAATGGATGTGTGAATACAGCACAAGTAACGGTTACTGTTAATGCGCTTCCAACCGTAAATGCGGGTGCTAATCAAACCGTATGTGCGGGAACTGGTGTTACTTTATCTGGATCGGGAGCAACTTCCTATGTTTGGAATAATGGTGTAACCAACGCTACTGCCTTCACTCCCGTGGCGACTCAAAACTATACCGTAACGGGAACCAATGCGAATGGATGTGTGAATACAGCACAAGTTACGGTTACGGTTAACGCTTTACCAACCGTAAGTGCGGGGGCCAATCAAACCGTATGTGCTGGAACTGGTGTTACTTTATCTGGATCGGGAGCAACTTCCTATGTTTGGAATAATGGTGTAACCAACGCTACTGCCTTCACGCCCGTGGCGACTCAAAACTATACCGTAACGGGAATTGATTCAAATTTATGCTCAAACAGTGATACAATGTATCTTACTGTAAATGAAAGTTCCTCTAGTTTTTTAAATCAAACAGCTTGTGATCTTTATACTCTAAATGGTCAAAATTATACGCAATCAGGAACATATATACAAAGTCTAACCAATGCTTTAGGTTGTGATTCAACACTTAACTTGAATTTAACTATGAACTATTCTCCAATACCTCCGCTTGTCAGCGTAACAAATGATGTGAATTTTTCAACATCAGTTCAATTGAATGCAAGCTACCAATGGATTATATGTTCTGATAATACAAATATTCCAGGAGCTATATCAAATAATTATACGGCTACTTCTAATGGCCTGTATGGTGTAATTGTAATTAATACTTGTGGGACCGACACCTCCAATTGCATTATCATTGACAACATCGGATTAAATGAAATATATAATAGTGCGATTATTATTTATCCTAATCCCACATTTAATTTTATTAAAATCAATGGACTTAATAAAATAGGAACTGATTTTGAAATTTGCGATGGGCAAGGACGAATATTGAAAACAGGTAATATCTCATCTTTAAATTCAATTATTGATATAGGTTCTTTTGAGCATGGCATATATTGGGTCAATTTAAAAGAATTCGGCGTTTATGAGCTTGTTAAGGAGTAATCTAAATTAGGTTTTTCCTTTGCAAGATTATGCTGCGCATGTTCCCAGCGCTTTGGGCATTCCAGAATCGAGTGCGAGAAACATAATGAAAGCGAAAAAAATAAAGTGAAGTACATCGCTCTAGGTCTAGGTCTAGCCTCTAACTCTGTTTTTGTGAACCCTTAAAGGATTACCATCTCATTGGGCATTCCAAGCATAGAACCCCAACTGCTATGCAGTTGTAGGGTTTTTCCTTTTAAATTGCTTTTTAAAGTAAACTTTAATCGCTTTAAAAGGAAAAACCCAGCACTTTCGTGCTGGGTTCTTTTTGTGACCCCGGAGGGATTCTAACCCCCAACCCTCAGAGCCGAAATCTGATGCGCTATACAATTGCGCCACGGGGCCTAGTTGCTCGTGATGTTGCCTGTCCTCTGAAACAGAGTGAAAGTGGACGCCACGGAGCCGATTGAGTGGCAAAATTAGTATTAATTTTAGAATAAAGATCTGAAACTTGTTGTATCAATATTTAGATTGGAGAATCGCTACTATTAAAAGAAAACACCT
>Ga0304728_1001333_pt1 | contig 17636 bp, 28 predicted proteins | sample C_130625_MF_Meta_FD_190476 | JGI IMG/M metagenome (GOLD analysis project Ga0304728, IMG submission 190476) | Freshwater microbial communities from Lake Croche, Canada to study carbon cycling - C_130625_MF_MetaG (v2) (version 2) | ecosystem: Environmental > Aquatic > Freshwater > Lake | place... | reverse complement strand
GCATTTCAACGCCACGAAACCAGAAAAAGTCTTCGGCGAAAGAATAGTAAAAACTCATACCTGTCGCATGGTTTTCGGCTTTGATTACTGTCCTATTTTTGATTTCAATGGGAGTTCCCCGAAATTCTATGTTGGGATATTTATCCTTTATTTCTTGGGGTACATGAGTGTTCATAGTTAAACAGTATTTTCGTCATCAACATTGTTTTCGCCGCATTCTTTACACATGTCAAACAATAAATGCAAACCTAATTTATCATACATTACATCTTCGCTTCCGAAATGAGCTTTGAGTTTTTCCATTGGTTTATTAGTACCTTCCCATCCTTGCCAATCACCATCACCGGGAGTTCCTCCCATATCTAAATAATTACACCAAGGAATTTGTACTCCGTTGATTGTTCGGCATTGATAATATGCGCATGTGTTTGTTTTTCCTACATAATTGTTTTCTTTACTTGGTGTTTCAATCCAAGTGTAACAATATGGACCTTGTGGAATTATGGATGTATCTTTCACGGCGATTAATATTCTGAGAGAATGACTTCAATTCGTTTCTTCAATTTTTGATTTTCGTCAATTAATCGTGCATTATCTTCATGTAATATTTTTACATTTTGAAGCAGTTCGTCAATAAGTTGTGTTTCTGTTTTATGACAAACAATTGAATCATTATATTTTAATATCATTATATTTTACAATTTGGATGTCCAAATGGCATCAACATGAAAATTCTTCAATCCAACCGGATTCACAGTATACTTCCATGTCTTGGATCGTTCATTAAATACACGACCCGAAACAAATGACATGCCAAAGTTACTGTTCACTGTATTACCCAAATTAAATTCAGGCGGATAATCCACCAACACCTTGGCAAACAGTTCGTTGTTGTTGATCTTAGGCTTTGTAGTTTCTACCATATGACTACTTTATCACATATTTAAGAAAAGTCAAATGTTTATTTTTTCGCCATTCAAAAATCCATCTATATTTAATTTTTTATCAAATATTCTCAATTTAAGACCTGATTCTTCCATCATTGTTTTGGATACTTTTGATAAATCTTCCCAATCTGAATGTTTCATTTCTGGCCAAAACGAATGTATTACTATTTCACTAATTCCGCTTTGTATTACAGCTTTCATACAATTATTGCATGGCAACCCATTTGTGTACAGAGTAGATCCGGATGTAGATATTCCAAATTTCGCTGCGGTTAATATACTATTGTGTTCTGCATGCACCACAAACTTGTATTTTGTTTCTCTATTGGTGTATCTCTCTTGAGAATCTGATACTCCTATTGGAAATCCGTTGTATCCAGTACTTATTACCCGACTATCTTTTACAATAACTGCTCCAATTTTGCTTGATGGATCTTTACTTTTTGTAGCCGTCAAATAAACCATTCGCATGAACAATTCATCAAAGTTTGGTGGAGTATAATCTTTAAATTCCATATGTTTTAATCCCAAAGATGTTCAATGTATTTTGAAAACAGTTCCAACCCCTTTTGTTTGCGAATATTAAGATCTTCACATTTTTTCATGTATTGATCCCAAATCTGTCGTTCTTGTGGGGTTTTCTCTCGTTTTAGATCTTCAGAAAGATTTTCGGAATTGGTATGTTTTCGCAACAATTCTTCTGGAAATGAAACGTATTTATCTGAATTATTAATAAAATCAAATGTCCAAATCATTTCATCCAATATTTCCTCCCATTTTTGGATGTACAAGTCTTCTTGTTTGTCCGTAAATCCATAATCACTACAAATTCGTGACGGATATCCCATTCGTTTCATCTTTTTGAAATAAGATAACTTGGCATGAATAGTTTTTGCCAATGTGAGATCCAAATTCCAACATTCTTTGTCACTACACCCATATCTTATCTTTTGATAAGTAGATATTGTCCAACCTCGTGCGGCATGCCCCTTATCGTAGATTCGCCAACCATATGGAAGATGATCAAATAACCAATCCATTTTTTTACTAACATGGTAAAACTCAAAATCATCAGTGTCATCAATCTTGTTCATGTTTTAAGTATAACGGCGACACATAATCAGTCAACTTAATTTTGTTTTATCTCCGACTTCCAGAAAACTCCTACGTCTTTAGCGTAGGGGTAGTTCATAACTAGTACAGTTTCAATTTTTTTTGTGATATTATGTTTGTAATAGATATGTATAAAAGTATGACAAATTCATCAAAATCATCAGTGGTAGAAGGTTTGTTTTATGGAATGCGTATTAGAATATTCAACAAGAAAACTATTCAAGTTGTGATTCCCAATGCTGCTTCTTCTTCAATTGAAGAATTAAAACCATATATCAATAAAATCGTTCAATATACCATAGATGAAGGATTTCTGACTGAATTGGTTCCGAGAGTTGAAGTTGTGTCCAAATAACTTCATGGCAAAAATCAATTCTTCTTGATTGACTCCGCAAATAATTTCAATTTTTTGTTTTCGTAAGTAAACTTTTTAATGAGTTGTCCCGAAATAGCATTCGCATCATCTTCAATTTTTCCACCAATATCTTGAACCTCTTCACCGGGTTTTACTTCACCATTTTGATGTTGACGACAATGAACCAATTCGTGGGCAAAACTTCGCATGATATCAATGATTGCTCTGCCTTTGACATATACTGCTACTAATTTTTTATCCGGGTCATAATAAGCAGTAGTCTTAAATTCCGCATGATTGTTGGAAGTTTTTATAGAATATGATTGTGTAATCCCCAATTCCTTTTCAACGAACTTCAAAAATTTGTAAAGTATATATTTTTTTTGCTTGGTCATGTCATATAAATATACAAAAAATCCGTCAACCTTATATTAGATTGACGGATTTTGACATTAAACCAATTTAATCTTTTTCTTTAATTCCTCAGGAACAAATTCGTCATTTGTAAATCCACATGACGCACACGAAAAGGTAGGAATCGGAATATATCCCGCCTTACCCGTTTCAGTCATCAATGCACTCACTTTACGAAGCATCACTCCTTCGTGAAACACTGTTCCCTTACACTTTTCACAAACAACCTCAGTGGTATCACTCAAGGAAGGTTGTTGTCGTCTTGCTGCTTGATTTGGATTTATAACATTATTCATATTTTTACATGTCTCCTATATGGCACACTTTAATTTTGTCTGTATCTGAATCGTGAATTGCATAATAATTTGCATTATTCACATCCAAACACAGATTTTGGCTGTATTCTTTGCTCAAAGAAGAACCCTTGTTGATCCACCGAGGTTTTCTCTGAGGAGTGTGACCAAAAATCTGATTGATGCCTGGAATTCCAGAGAACTCATCAGCGTCACACCAAGTGATTCCACCCACAGTTTCAATTCCGCCACGGCTACGACCTGCACGTAGAATGGGAAAAGTTGGTTTATTGGCAAATGCATTTGTCAACGCATCATTACAAGTATCTTTTAACCACTTGTAAAAATCAAGTCCATTACCATATTGTTCATACATATGATTATGTACACCTGCATGGCTACATAACCAACTACCTACTTGTGTATATAGTGGCATTTTACGCCAATCATTTTCTTTCAAAATGAGGTTGATAGCCTCTTCTTTAGCAGAAGTATATCCACTACACTTGTAACTACGATTACGAAATGCATAGTTGGTGTCATGATTTCCCATGATATGAATACAATTGGGTTGATCAAGACTGTTCTTGACCCATTCTGACATCACTTGATTCATAGTGGAATTATCACCAAAATCGTCAAAACAGTCTCCCAAAAAGACAATTTTGTCCGTGGCTTCATGCTTGATAATTTTATCAGCTTTTTGCCATTTCAAGTGCAAATCTGGAATTATTAAAGTTCTAACATTCATTGCGTGATTGCAGTGTACTCTTACGAAGTCAATTCTCTATAAGAGAATAACACGATTTGAATCTAAAGTCAACTGTATTCTATTTTAAATTTGAAGTAATTGCATTTTTAATTGCAGTCACTTCGTCTTGAGAAACATTTTCATCATTAAGAATTTCGTTGAATCTTTCCATCACAACTTTAATTGTAGTTTTATCAAGATTTTTGTTCATCATTTGCAGCAATCCTTGAAAGCTTCTGAAATTAGCAATATCATCTCCACTCGGATTTTTCTTAAAGATGATTTTGAATATACTATTTAAATCAATTATGGCTGCGAATTCAGGTCCGAGAGAACGACCTACTTTTGCTTCAATGAATTCATATGCATCTTTACCGTCTACTTTTCCAAGTAACTTGTATGCTTTACGCACACCAACACCCCCACCACCAGTATTCAAGGTATATTCAGAAGGCAATTGATCTCTTTGATTTGATGAAATATCTCTAGGAGTCAATGGCTTACCCTCTTTATATTTCTTAGCTCCCCCCGGAGTCAATACAATTACATCATTTATGCGAGTAGTGCCTCGGGCCAATGATCTTAAAAGAATTGCACCTGCAAGTCCTTTGATTCCTTTGGACAAATCATCCAATGGACTGTCTTTGGAGAACTTTGTCCATATAGATGGCTTTTCAAAGCCATTGTCATCAATGACCATATCATCACCTTCAAAATCAACTTGAACAATTTGATTATTAGGTTTGTACCAAAACAATGTTACCAACTGATCCGGAATTGCTGACCCACTCTTGGTTCTACCGACATAATAAAATTCATTTGTAACTTTGTTTTTTTCAGACGGATTCCATTCTGTGGCGTTGTCATCTTTACCATCCAAAAATGATTTAAGAGACTCCAATTTTTCTTTTGGAATGATGATGTCTATATCACCATATTTAGATTTTATTTTTTCAAGTGAAATATCAGGATCATTTGTAATCTTCTTCAAGATAGTATCCACGTCAGGATTCATCAAATGTTGGGAACTACCATTAAAGATATATCCATTTTGAATATATGGATTATCCTTTTGCCAAAATTTTAAAGAATCATTTAATTGTAGTGCCAATGAACGAATATGTGAGGATATAATATCTCGGTTGCCACCAGAAATATCAACCTTTTGAGTTGCTTGTGCAAGTTGTCCTTGATATGTTTTAGGAACCTTTGGATCTACTCCCGCAATACTTTTTCCACTTTCATTTATTTTATTGGTCGTACCAGACCACAATGTCAATATTTCATTGAAATCACTTTGATTCAATTCATTTATAAATTTAGTTGCAAGATTTATTGATATATTTTCGCTCATATTATTGGTTAATATATTCCAAACAGTTTGTTTATCCGACGTTGACAGTGATTGTGGCAAATAATTCAAAAATGATTGTTTGTCTTTGTTTTGTAAAAACTCTCTCATTTTGGTTCCACTGATATTTGTGGTTGATGTTCTTTCCACACCTCGTAATTGTATTTTGCCAGCGGCATATAAATCAGAATACTTTGATTTCAATTCTTCAACATCATACTTTTGAATATCGTCAACATCCGAATATATGTTAGTAACAGGAGCATCTTCTGTGTCAGCGTTTAAATCTGACAATAAATAACGTACATTTGCTACAGGACTATCCACAAACTTAATAGAAGCATTGCTTGGTAAATATTTACTCAATACATCATTCCACACTTCAATCATTTGTTCACCTGTAATTGGATACTCACCCTTCTTTGTGCGACCCTTGTCGCTTACATATACAATTACTCTTTGATTTTCTTTGGATGCAAGTTCTATCAACTTCCAATGACCATCATGTACAGGTTTGCCCGCCATCGGAACAACTCCCAATGTTTTGGTATTAAAACCCACAAACAATCTTTGTTGAATAATAAATTTACCCGTCAACATAAGATCATCCAATTTGTTAATATCAGACTTCTTGGTGTGTTCTATTTTTGATAAATCTACCTTCTTAACCAATTCATTGTAATTACCAAGAACAATATTTAATGGTTTATTTACATCAAGTTTTTGAATCAATAGCTTCGCCGTCTCACGAATAGTTTGATTGTATAATTGTTCCTTATCAGGTTCCATCTTATACAAGTCTTTTTTAGCACCTCTAACAGACACATCATATTGATCCTCTTGAGTGACTTTGTATAATTTACCATCTTGAGTGGTTATAACCACACCTTCCGCCGTACCACCCAACGAACTCTCCAACTTCAATACCATATCAGCAAAATTAGCTACAACATTAAGAGAGTCACTGTAATTAATAACATGCTGTTCAAAGATTGCTAGCAATGAATCGTTTTTAATCGCGTTTTTGAAATTCTCTTGTGTGTTTATATAACCATCCATCAAAATTGGAAATGTATACATTCCAAGTTTTTTTGCCATAGAAACAACATTAACTTTGTCAGTCACTTCCGTACCACTACTCAATGTCAAAAATCCTTTGTTTATATAATATTTGACAGTAGAATATGAACGAAGAAACAAACTCTGAGTGGTCTTGTAAGATCTGGTTAGAGTTTCTTTATTTTGTGCAAATTCAATACTAAAACCTGTGTTTTTTGGTATTGATTTATAGTTGATATCTTTGATTTTATCAAATACCAATGCATATTGAGAAATTCCAATTGAAGACGTTTTGATGCCTTGTTTGTCCGTGTCAGATAAATGCTTAAATTCATCTGGATATAAAATATTACCTTTATAAGCCAATATCCAATTATTATACCAATTTTGGTCATCGTCCACATCAGTTCTAACCAAAATTAACTTGGTTCCGTCAATCTTTTCTTCAACAATCAACTTTTTTGAAACAAAATCAATCGCCTTTTTATCAGTATTAATCTCTTTCTTTAAATGCTTTATGCTGACATCCAAAGAACTAACCTCAAACAACAATTGTAGCTTTTTATTGATGTCAGTATCATGTTCTTTGATGAATTGATTGATGAAGTTATGCACGTAATTAGTCATTGACTATAAATATCAACCGACAAAACAAAAAATTCTTTTATAATCTTGTCAGCAGAAAACCCCTATGGCTTTAGCCTAGGGGTAGTTCACCCGTTTAAAACCGAATCTCCTTTGACGAGACTCCGACTCAATTTCAAAATTTCATCCAATGTTTCTTTCACCCTGATACCAGAGTTGTGTTGTGATGTAGTAATCACACTATGCTTGCCACTCGGACTAGGTTCAATAGTAGTTGCTCTATCCAAATTAAATAAAATTGGTATATAAGTATTTGTATTGTCGTGCGTGAGATCCAATTGCGATAACTTAATTAGGTGTGCCATATATAATATATTGTTAGATTCTAACTATATCACCAATTACAGTCTTGTCAAATGATTATATCACTACGTAACCTAAGTACACTAAATGGAGTGATTACTTTTCGCAATTGTTCAGTCTTTCCCAAAAATAACACCTCACCATAACAATTTTCATAGATATTAGTCACCATAACATTGATAGTATCCACCGGAATAGCTTCATTCTTTCTAACAGTTCTGTCCAATGGTCCCCAATTAACATTGCAAACTTTACCCAAAAACTTCTCGGTTGCTTCTTGTAGAGTCATAATTACTTGGTGCCGTAAATTGCTAATGTCTTTTCAAAAAATTTCTTGTAATCCCAATATTCTGTATAATTCGTCTTGGTTTTCGGATTGTACACTATATGTTTCAATATCACATCGTCTTTCCTCAAATAAATCATACAAACATGATATTGTTTAGGCGAATATTCCCCAACCCAAATATACGGTTTGTTATAAACCACAGTACGATCTATATTTTCCGAAACAGAATACACCGTATACAGCTTGTTTGTAGGAAATGTATTGTTCCACACTTTAATGCCCATGTCAAGCGTAATATCACCCGTCACTTTAGCACCATATGATTTGCATATAGCATTGCTCCAATAACTTAAACCAAGCATTTTATTGCACGATTCGGAACTATACATCGCGAGTGATCCAACCAAACAATTTGGTTGATGATTTTCAGATACACTGGGTGTTGGTGTCTGTGACATCGCAAACGTCATTTGACATATTACGACAATTACCATTATAACTGACGGATTCATATTCTTGGAGCGATGTCGCTGAATTTCACAGGCCTTGTGGACTGGTAGGCCCACCGTGCTCCTCATGACACTAACATCGCATTATGACTAAAATTGGAGCGGGTCCGAACTTTGCATTTCGCCTTCAAATCTGGATAGATTCGCGTGCTCTCTTTACACCTGACCCGCATTAAATACTAAAAATAGGAAGGTCTAATGATTACCTCCAAGTTTCATAATGTGTTATGTTATTCGTCCACAATCCATAAAGTTAATTATTCTCTATGTTAATGATTGATGGGATTGGTTTCCCACAACAACCAACGATATATCATAAATAATGAGCTACGATGTCGTTACGCTTGGATTTCAGTTGTACGACCTAGATCCTCCATAGACTTACATACCACATTGTTACTCCAACCAATAATGATTCTTCACCACTATTGTGCGTTACCCCTATACAAAGGTTGTTCCGCCACTATCTTAAATTGTTAAAGAACTATCAAAAAATGGTAGGCATGGGTGGATTCGAACCACCGCTTTACAGATTTTCGTACCACTATAATTTTCATTACACATTTCCGTTTTGTGGTCTGGACTTTCTCTTCATCATAACATTTCTGTTTTAGATGTTTGCCGTTAAGTCTCTACACCTTCTCATTTCTGAGCTTGGCTCGGGATTGGCAGTTAAGCTTTCCCCGAATTTGACAAATTCTACTTTAGAGATTTCTCTCTAAGCACTCAATTTACGCTAAAGTCTGCTGACTCTGCCGCTGGTCTACATGCCCATTAAATTACTTACAAAGAACCATCACTTACTACTCTTTTATCTTACCACATCTTACTCACTTGTCAAACACTTTTTGGAAGTGATTCCTACTGACGTTGGTCTACCTAGACATTTAAAATTTTTGATTCAATCAATTTATAAACTCTACTATAGTTTCCTCCATTCGCAATTCCTAAATTTTTTAGTGTTTGACTAATATTTCCTTTACATTTATGATACATATCAATCAATTCATCATCGTTTATTTTTTTAATACCAGTAAATTTTATATTCTTTGCACAAAAAGTATCTGTTTGACTATGACAATTTGGACATAAAAATCTTAAATTTTCCAATCTTTGGTCAGTTGATATACCGTTTATATGGTCTAATTGTAAATTTAACTTTTTATCATTCCAATTTCCATCATTGGAACATAGTTGACATTTCCATTCAATCAAATTTTGTTTCTTGATTAGATTTCTAATATATGATTTAGCAAATTTACTATTCTCTATAAAGATTTCATTTTTTTTTCTACTAGATAATCTTTCGTCATCTAATAAAGTTTTACCCTTACTCCATAACATTCCTGTAAAATGAGATATGTCACATTTTAACAGCACTATATGTTTTCTAATATTTACTTGTGTTCCACCCGCTTTTTTTAAGCCTAGGATTTTTAAAACATTAGAATAACTTTTACTTACTTTTACCGCATTGATTAGTTCGGTATCTGTATATGATCTTTTTTTCATATACATAACTATCATAACTATCATAACGGAAAACAAAAAAACAAATTATTTCGCGTCTACCTTTTCACCATATGCCCACTAAAATTACTTACAAAGAACCATCACTTACTACTCATTCATCTTACCGAATTTTCTTCTGATGTCAACTACTTTTCACCAACGACGACCGTAACCATAACCGTAACCATAGTGATAATGATAATATGGATGGATCACAACGATTGGTACAGGTGACACATACACAGGTCCAGCAACAGGCTCATACATCATACAACCTGAATCACTGACCAATGCTACAACACACACAATAAAAGTCAATAGTTTTTTCATATTTTTTTATAATTTAATGATGACCAGCTTTGACTCCCACACCCACTACAGAACCTACACCCACTACAGAACCTACACCCACTACAGAACCTACACCCACAGGTCTTACAGGACCATAATAACGAGGGGGAGGAGATTGACGATAGATATATGGTCCCGAAACATATACAGGTGATACAATCATAGGAACCGTCTCATATATAACTGTAGGTTGCATCACAACTGGTGTGGGTGGTACATACACAACTGTATTGGTCACATACACAAAATTGGTAACATAAATAAAATTAGTTACAACCGTCTGTGCTTGCAAAGCAGCACCACAAAAAGTCAACGATAATAGTTTCTTCATATGAGATAAATATCAAACAGTTTGACTAAATTATACAGACGGAACAAAAATAACAAATAATATTATAACTATAAGAACAATCACAATACCAGAAATTACAATTGGGTCGGCATAATACTTATCCAACTCCTTATCAGTAGCATAAGTCTTGAACAAAACAAAATTCTTCATCCGCTCATCATCATCTTTATGGTCATTCATATAATATATCTATTTTTAACTAAATTGGTAGCCACAGAGGGACTTGAACCCCCATGAATTTCTTCGTTCGCTCTTGAGGCGAATGCGTCTGCCATTCCGCCATGTGGCCAATTAATATTTGAAAACTATAATTCCCAACTACATTTCTACAGTTGGGAATTGAAAGTAGATCCAGTAGGACTCGAACCTACAACCTTCCGATAATAAGTCAGACACTCTGCCATTGAGTTATGGATCCATTAAAATTTGGAGCGAAAACCGTCGAATGGGCGACGAAACTGATGCTTGGAAGCACCCATGATTACACACTTTCACCATTTTCGCATTATATTAAACAACAAAAAATTGGTAGCCCGAGTAGGATCTTCCCCTACACCATTCCGATAATAAGTCAGAAGCTCTAAAATTAAGCTATCGGGCCATTAAAACTTACAAAGAACATCAAATCTTATATACTAACTATACCACAAAAATTTCAAGAGTCAACTGACTTCTATTTGTTTTTATTTTCACTTTAAAAGTGGTTGCGTCGCCTTGGAATCGAACCAAGTTTAAATATGCTTATGAGACACATGCAGATCCAACCTGCCCGCCCGCAATTACTTTTAAAAAGAACAATCTGAAAAATAGTGTTGGATGTGTTTATTGAGTACTTGATCCATCCAACTAAATCAAGTATACCATACTTATCCCCGCAACCAAGATGTTTTTTAAGAGAACTTCTAACTCTAGGGGTATTTTGGTTTATACCCTCCACCATACGGTTTTCCGCGATAGTCACCGTCAACTACTCAAACTTGGTAGAGCCACGGGGAATTGAACCCAACGATTTGGAGAATGAAAGTCTCCCGTCCTAGCCATTAGACGATGGCTCCATTAAATTGGTGGTTCCGGTGGGACTCGAACCCACGACATCCTGGTTAAAAGCCAAGAGCTCTAACCAACTGAGCTACAGAACCATTACTACTAAATTATTCAAAGATCTTTATTTGACAGACCACAAAATCTTGCGATCATCCATACTACAAATAGATATACTATCAAACCTACTGTTATGTATACTGTTGCCTTCATATTTTAACTATACCAGTTTAAATCTTATTGTCAAGTGTTCTTTTTGGCGATCCCCTTTGATTAAAGGTCAAGGCGATTCCTGCATACTGCGATGCCCTAGAGAAGTGCTTCTTCCACCGTGCTTAAAAGAACAACTTAACTATCTATAACTATCCCGATAGTTGAAAGATTGTCAACTGTTTTCAGTTGGTAACTGAAAATACATTATTTGGAACATCCAACAATACATCGCCGTCATCCAAAACTAAATTAACAACCTTGTCATTCAGTGATTCAATCCGATTAACGTGAACAACGTCATTGCGTCTCAAATACTTGGGCCAAACTTCACGTAACTTTGTCTTGTCAATGTCCACATCAATGTCTGTCAATATTTTGAGTTTCATAATTAATTTCCCCTTTATTATATAACCACTCTACACCAATGTCAAATAGAAAAAACACAAACCGTGCTATTGTACGCTGTAATGCAATGCGGCACATGCGCCCAAACCCTTACGGAATCCTCCTATCGGGTGTTTGTGTTTTTAATTGGATGATTGTGACTTGCGAATATATGGGGATTTCACGAAAAACGTTCCATTACTGTCTAACCCACCAACGTCAGTCTCCTATACCCTCACACGGGTATCGTGCATTAATTCTATACACTAACAATCAAATCTAAAAATTCAACCCTATCCTATCTGGATCAGATTCGTCCGGGTCAGACACACTAATTAAAGTGGTAGGGGATGAGGGAATTGAACCCTACTCTAAGAGATTCAAAGTCTCCTGTGCGAGCCGTTACACTAATCCCCAGTTCTAAACTTGGAGCGGGTAGAGGGAATCGAACCCTCACATCAACCTTGGCAAAGTCGAAGGCTACCACTACATCATACCCGCATAAATTGGTGGACCAGACAGGACTCGAACCTGCCACATTCTGCGTGCAAAGCAGATGCTCTACCAGATGAGCTACTGGCCCGTAAAATGGAGCGTGTGGTGAGGTTTGAACTCACGACATCAAGTTTGGAAAACTCGTACTCTACCAACTGAGTTACACACGCAAAAGTCTAAATTATTTTTAATTCACAATCACTTATTTTTTCAAAATTTATTAATCTAGCGTGATATTCACAATGATGATTTGGACATATCGCAAACATATTTCCAATTTCATACTTTCCACCATTTTTGCCTTCAATGAAACGATGAACATTATAAACTCTATTATACGTACATCCACTTACCATACAATTATGAAAATTAAATTTGTCTCTGAGTAATTGTAATCTGTGTTGTGTTTTTGATCTAAATTTATCTTTTGAATATGGTCCTCTTACATTTGACGCTGCACAAACACTACTACAAAATTTTTGTTCAAATCTATCAGGTAAAAATGACTTATTACAAAATTTACAATTTATAATTGTTCGTTTAGTAATTGTATTAAAATAACATTTCCGACAACAATATTTCTTTTTTTCAATTGGTCTTTTATATAAAACATTATCACAATTTATATTGTCACATTTATGATTAGGACTTCTATTTGAACTCATATAAATAAATATGCTTACAATCATTAAACCACTCAACTATTTTAATAAAAATGGCGGAGGTGAAGGGTGCCGCCCCCTCAGTGGCTTTTTAAACCACGGCAATTTAGCAAATTGCTGTAGAAACCTGACTATCTACGTCACCTCCGTAAAATCTTTGACAAACTCCGATTTCTTCAAGAGACGATATTATCAGTCTTCGGTTCCAATGTCAAGTGGAGTTGTATTAAACTTGGAGGAGAGCAGCGTACTTGCAACGCATCCTTTTTAGGGGACATGCTGATTTCCAATCAACTCCAGCATGCTTATCTGGTTTACTCTCCATTAATTAGATATTCGGTCATCAATTGATTGATGTGTACTATGAACCACGAACAGGTAATCTAATTTCTCATAGCGCGGAAGCAACAGGAATCGAACCTGTGAGGGTTTTTTGGCCCCAGCTGTTTTCAAGACAGTGTCCTCGGCCTACCGGACTACTTCCATAAATTATTTTATACTTTTTTCAGTGGCGAATGTCTACCAAAAAATTTACAATCTAGTAAATATTGATTGTATTCTTCATCTGAAGTAGATTCGTTGTTTTTTAACCGTGTTTCAATCTCGTCTATTCGTTCTTTTGTTAAACCCGCAGTTCGTAATGCATTTAATGTTGCTTTATTTAAAGCGTCTATTCGTTCTTGCATTTTGTTGCTTTTATGATTGTTCATATTCTTGGAGGAAGGAAACCCCTTCGGCTTTATCCTAGGGGTTGTTGACGAATGTTATTAAATTGGTAGGCATGATAGGACTTCCACCTACACGGATTTCTCCACTACTTCCTAAGAGTAGCGCGGCTTGTAATTACGCCACATGCCCATTATTGTTTATTATTAGTTTTAACCAAGTGATGCCACGCGGAGGCTATAAACATATCACTCTCAGCCCGGTGGGAGTCGAACCCACAAGTCTCACGCGCCCAAGGCGTGCGGAATACCATTATCCTACGGACTGGTTTAATATAAAATGGTAGTCTGAGAGGGACTCGAACCCCCGGTTAAATATAGAATGTAAATCTATTGCAGTAGCCGCTGTGCCATCAGACTATATTGAAATAAATTAAAGTGTGCTGTTACGCTAAAAGATCGGTTTCCGCTGCTGTATTACAGTTTCGGACGACATGCCAATGTTAATTCACGGGTTCTTACTGTCTCATATGTGGATTTATCCCCCAGCTCTTAATGATTAAAGTATTTTAATCACATTCACACCGTTATTTTCTCTTCACGATGTTACACAACATAAATGTTATGGTTAGCTAAGGAGCACAGAATCTACTCTTTAAATGATGGCTGCCTCTAAGCCCACATCCTTTAAATTTATTTAAAATGATGGATTGTTTACCTATCGTTGGTAGCCATTGTTGTCAATGACCGGCGTCTCCTATTCCTTGGCTCGCCTCTACGGTTTTATTTATAGTCTAAAATTTCTAAAGACTCAAATTGTTATCGTTTTTTAACTGTAACACATTTTGTTGTTGTGTCAAACAAAAAACCGTCAGATTTTTTAGTTCTGACGGTTTGTGTAAATTTTTTATTGATTCACATTTACATTACCGTCAGACAACGCAATCCTGCACTAGATTCACTTTTAGGTGAAACTAACGCTTGTTGCGAGAGTGATTGTGGTATAAATTTCATTGTTGTTATTGAATAAGTATTACATGAGTTTAGAAAACGTCAAGAAATTTCTAATTAAATTAAATCAATCTTGATTGAGATGGCATCAAACGAATTTTTCTGAATGGATACATTAGCTTTGACGTTTGTTAAATTTTGATTTTGTGTATCCAATCCAATTATAATATCGTGGGGATGATTTATATCAGTACCCTTGATAACAAGTGGTTGAGTCATAGAAACTGTGTATGTTTTATTTTCGCCCAAAACTTCAGCAATAGTTTCTTTGACAAGTTTTTTTAGATTATTAATGTTCATTTTAAAGTCAAAAGATATTTTAATTGTTGTAGAGTTCCGATCATTTCATCACGAATATTCAAAAGATTTGTATCTATTGGCTTTAATCCTTTTGGCAATTCGTTTGATAGATAATTGATATTTGAATCAACAAAATCCATTATATCAGAATCTTCTAAATTTAATAATTCAACAACGAATTTGTCTTTGGATATGATCCGTGCATATTCACCTTGAAATTCTTCAATAAAAGTATCAATCAATTCGTCTAATTGTTCGTAAGCTTTACCTAGGGCTTTATGTTCAGCATAACTTTCACTTTGCCAATGAAATACACGAAGTTGATTTTGTAATGTTAATAGTTTTGTAATATAATTCATACGTTATATAAATAGTGTAAATTACTTTGTCTTATTAAAAAAAATACCATTTGTCTTTAAATAAAGAATTTGGTTATCAATATAAGTACCAATCAAAATATCATTGGTTTTCTGAAAGTAAACACAATTGGTTAGTGTTTCTGATAGTATTTTCCGATTATGTTCCAATTTTTGAATTCTTTCATTATCAACGTCTTCTTGATTTTGTTCTTTAGTTATTAACCTATCAATAGATATAATCTTTTGTTGTAATTTATTTTGATTCGTTATTAAAGAAGTTGTTGGTCGGTTATAACCTATGGTTCTTATATAATATCCAATAGATGATCCTATCAACAACAATAAAATTATAAAGACAACCAGTGTTAACATTTCAGTTTTTGATAAACTAGGAACTGTTATAACACATTGGTTTATATGTTTCGTAACAACTTCTTTTTTTTGTTCCACCTCAACTTTTTGTTCCACCTCAACTTTTTGTGGAGTCGGAATTACATTCGGTATCATAAATACGCCCATATAACAAATTTAGTTTATATCACTTAAATGGAACACTCCAACGTTTTTGGTTTTGTTGAGCAACTTTATTCACAAGAGCATCAACTTTTGCTTGTTTTTCATCTTGTTTAACTTGTTGTTGTTCCGGTGTTTGTGTCGCAAGTCCATTTGGATTATTTGTTATTAATCCACCAACTGGTTTGAGACATACGATGCCGCCTGCTACGATTGCCATATATTTCCTTTATTTTATTAGTTTACTGCTGATCCCGAATGACTTGAAATTGCTATATCTAATCCTCCCGATTTTCCGATTGGTGGAACAAAGTTGTCCCAACTTGGAATGTTAATTAAAAATTTCTTTCCTTTTTTGTTTTTGCCAATAATTCGACGCATAATGGTATAAATATTAGAAAGTTGAGATATTGTATATATTTTATTTATATTTGATAATCCAAATCTTCGTCTTGACTTTCAAAGTAACATTTTATGCTTTCGGGTTTTCTTCTGAAACGTCCTTCTCTTGGATGTTGGGACGAAAATATGGTTAATCTTTGGCATGAAAGACTATATCCAATCAGATCTTTTGATAAACCTTTGCGTTCATGTGTTACTAATTTATAATTTATGTCGGGACAATCCAAATCAAAATCTACAACTATTCTATAATGTTGTTTGACGCTAGTCGCTTTAACTTCAGGTACTAAACTCATAATATAATATATATTGATCCTCCTACCGTATAGGGAGGGTTATTTTAGACGCAGCCCCCCTCCCCATTATAAATTAGGCACCACTCTGTTTCCAATGTTTTTTAGATTTCGCTTCAATGTAGGCTTGAAAAGTTCCGTTTGGTTTGTCACAAATTTCATCAATCGTTTTTAGTTTTTTGTGACCCCATTCAATGTCATCATAATTATTGTGATATTCTTCGCTAAAACAATTCCGTGGCTTAGATCCTTTGCCGTTTTGTGATGTGTTGCTCATAATGTTTACTATAATTATAGTACCAAAGTCTACCCTGATCGGTAAACTGATTATTCCATATTAAATTTTTATATTTTTCTTTTAATGTATTTGCAATATTAGTTGCGATGCCCTTGCGTCTATGTTCTTCACTGACATAAATATATTCTATTGTAACGCCCACACCATCCAATAAGATGTTAGCATCATAATATTTACAATATGCTACCAATGAGTCGCCTATATAAACATTACAATAATATTCGTGTGTATCTACATCTGGATTGTATCCAATCGGACAAATTTCATATATGAGAAGGTGAAAGTCCATTTATGATTTTGACTGTCTCCATTGATTTCGTTCCACATTCAATGAAATATAATCAGCACTATGAATTATGGCCGGTAAAATTGTCCTCAGTGATTTATCAGCATCAAATGTCTTTAAATATTTTTCATTATCGCTATCATACATACCATCTGCCAATTTGATTCCAAGCATTTCTGTATGACTATATGTGATTCCATTTTGCTGCAATATAAAAAATGTCATATCAGCTCCAGTTGTGTATGGAATTTTTGAATTGACCTTGAATAGTGAACCTTGATTTTTAATATGCCAATCACTTGTTTCCGGAACATAAAAATCAAATTCGTTTGTGCCCAATTTATATAAATCGTGATGCATTGCTGCGAAAATCAATTCTTCCAATTCAAAGTCAAATGCAACATTTTGAATCTCGTATAATTTTTTTATTGCCAAAGAATTGTAAATGACATTGTTGATGTGATCAATGT
>Ga0304728_1001327_pt1 | contig 17690 bp, 18 predicted proteins | sample C_130625_MF_Meta_FD_190476 | JGI IMG/M metagenome (GOLD analysis project Ga0304728, IMG submission 190476) | Freshwater microbial communities from Lake Croche, Canada to study carbon cycling - C_130625_MF_MetaG (v2) (version 2) | ecosystem: Environmental > Aquatic > Freshwater > Lake | place... | reverse complement strand
AGAAAATATAAGTTAGAAATTATTAACGTAGAAGAGAACATTCTAATTAAAGATTTTACTTTACGTAGCCAGCGTATATCTAATGCAAGAAATAAATTATTGCAGTATGTCTATAATAAAGATCAAAATGATTTCAAATATTTTGTAATGATGGATATGGACGACGTATCTGTAGGAAGTATGGATCAAAATGTTCTCAAAATGTCATTGGAAAGGGACAATGATTGGGATGCATTATCGTTTAATAGGAAAAATTATTATGATATTTGGGCATTGTCCATTGATCCATATGTTTGTAGTTGTTGGCATTTTCCAGGTGGATTTGATATCGTGAAGAAAATTACTAATTATGTTAGTAACAGATTAAAAAATCTTGATAAAAATTCATTATTAAAATGTACTTCTGCTTTTAATGGATTTTCTATTTACAAGAAAGATAAATTCATTAACTGCGAATATGATTGGAGAATTAAGAAGAATTTTGATAAAATTTCTAAAGATCTACTCCGTAAAAATGAGAACGCATTGGGACGAAATTTTACAATTGATAAGTCATATCATGAAATAATACATCCGACAACAGATTGTGAGCATCGTTATTTTCATATGAAAGCTATTGAAAATAATGGTGCAAGAATAAGGATATCACCATTATGTCTTTTTAAGGATTAATGAATTGTGAGTGGAATCCAAGGGTTAACGATTCATTGATAGGTATTTCAATGGTTTCATACGTTGTTAAATCAATGATGATTAAAAAACTTTTTTTTTCGTAATTTTCATCGAATGCAAAAGATATTAAATAGGGTTGTTTTCCAACATAATGAACAGCTGGTTCACCTGCGAAGAACCTATTAGTAAAAATAAGTTTTTTTACGATTGTTAATTCATGGCATATTACGTATCCATTTGTACGTTTGTTCTCGTTATTCCTCAAAATGATATTGTTCTCGAATTTAACTGGAAACTCAAGGTCGAGTTCTTCTAGTTCTACGTTTTTAATTATTTCCACTGCTCTTGTTTCTTTGTTAATAACCATTTTTCTGTATTTTCCGCTTATATTTAGGTCTGAAAAATCCAAGGTATTATATAATGATGCATATATTTCGATTACTTTCTCATCTTCTTTATAATCCGCATAGTGGAAAATATAGAATCCTTCATTAATGTAATATTTATTTATGTGAAATGTACGTTTGTCGAGAACATTAATTATAGTTTTCTTCTGATTGTCTAAAATTATAGGCACTTTTTTCCTTAGTAAATTTTTAAAATCGATTATTAATGGTGAATCGACTACAACAATTTTATATTCCGTTTTTAAAAAGTCATGTACAATTGGGAGATATTCCATCTTAATACTCTTAGTTCTTAAAAGAGTAAAATAATTGGTTAATTGATTGTAATGTACGTTATTTGTCATCATGTCATATTCTATAGTATCTATTGTTCTAGTAGTTGGATTATATTGTGAATGAGCAGAAAAATACGTCATATCAGGAAGAATAACCTTTTTAATGGTGTTTACTTTTTTCTGAAAAAAATCAAATTTTATTAAATAAGGCATGTCTCTTTCATACAAAGCGTATGTTTTATCTTTTATTTTTAAGATTGCAGTGTTTGCTAATCCTAGAAAGTTTGGAAATAACTTCATTTTGTGAAGTATACCAAAAAACAAATAATACCCGACATTTTTGGGTATCTTTCCCATTTTCTCTTCAAGAAGCAATTTTTCAGTTTTAATGTAATTTCTACTATATGTTAGTTCTCCATTGTCAAAAAAAACGCTTTGAATAATTCCGTCTCCTACAAATAAATCAAATAATGTAGAAACCTTGTTTATATCAACGTCTGGACCAATCAACGCATAAGCTCCGTTAAATTTATTAACAACGTCTTGTTTTTCTAAAGGTAATTCATATTCGATACGTTTTGTAATTTCGTCATTTTTAATACAAAATTTATTTCCAAATTTGAAATGGTTTACAAACGACCATGATCTACAAGATAGAATTGTTAAAATAATTAAAAACAAGGTATTCATTTTTATATATAATTATACTATTATTTATATATAAGTTTAATGCAATTTAACTATTATGATTACATCTCCTTTGTTAGTAACGTCATACATGTTTTTAGTGTTTATTCTAGAAATACCTTGTTTAATGAAGACTACATTTTGTTCTTCTTTTAATCTCAACTCATTGCACATAATATAAAATCTCTCTTTTCCTAATGTAATTGTCAAAAATTCTTCCTTCCAAATTTCCTGTAAATTGTATTCTTTTTTCACATAAATATTGTTTTTTTCGTCAATCTCAACGTTCTCTGGTAGAATAGGATTGCATTTTACATAAACATCATTTCCTGAACTATCGTAAATTAGTTCGTTGTGCCAGAGTGGCACTACGTAAGTGAATCCATTTACCTTTAGTTTGTACAGATTGTTTTCAAAGAGATCTTCTAGAGTTGGGTTTAAAATAATACATTCGTCATTCTTTAGTTTTTCATTAATAATTTCCTTCATTTTTTCTAAAAAATCTACACTAAAATGGAGAACATCACTGTATTTTTCTATTATTTCGTATAATTTTATTAACATATGTTTATCTAACTTGGAGAGTACTTTTAGTGCGTTTGTTTCGCATGTACTGGATATATTTTTTAATATGTATAAAATCTTTGTTTTTGCGTCTGTTGTAACAATATTTTTTAAAAACGAAAACAGGAGAGATTTGTAATTAGTTTTGTTAGAATAATCTTCAGAATCTGTTTCATCTTCATCGGAACTAATATCGCTTGTTTCAAAATTCTTACATTTCAATAAATATTCATATGATTCTTGTATTTCTTGAAACCTTTGAACCGCGTTCTCGTCGTTGTTTTTGTCAGGATGATATTTAAGAGCAAAAGTTCTATATTTTTTTTTTAAATGCTCAGTGTCAAATTCTTCCAAACTACTTATTTCCAGGTTTTTACATGCTTGCTTATAGTTCATTAAAATTATGTATTTTGTTTATTATATAAAATATGATACTCTCTAAATGGTATATGGGACGATAATTATTATTATAATATTTTAGAAAGATATAAGTTTTAATTAATATTTCAGAAACATCATTTCTTTCTAATTTGTTTGTTTTGATGAAAAATTGTAGGATATACCAAAGGCATTCGGTCATATCTAAATTATAAGTTAATATGTCATATATCGTATCTCTCAAGACAGTGAAAGATATTTTTTTAGGGTTAAGTATTTCCTGAATTATGTTATCGCAAATAATATTGAATACGTCTTTGGGGATTTCGTCTGTTGAATTAATTAGTTGAAAAGAAGAAATTTCCTTTATGTTTATCAATCCGTCGATATTTATATTATTAATTAAATCGGTAAATTTATTGTTTTCTACTGGATTTTTTTTGTTGGTTTTGAAGTCTGATATGTATTGCAAATAACCCTTGTTTTTACTATTTGATAAATAATTTGACAATTCTAAGTATTTTTCCTTTGACGGCCGTTTAATTCTTACTATTTGACAGACATTTATAATTGTTGTTGGAATAAAACTAATATGTTCAGTTAAAATGAAGAATTTAATCTTGATATTGGTCTGTGAATGATTGTATTGTTGCATGTAACTGTAGAATATCTCTAGTAATTCAGTATGAATTAGGTGAAAGTTCTTACACAAAATGATGCCGGTTTTTTCCTGCTTTACTGAGACTATGTCTACAATTTGGAAAAAAATATCGTGCCATAATATTTTTGAATTACAACCTAATTGAGACATATCTACTTCGTAGTGAAGATCACTTATTCTGTATATGTAATTTTGTTTCTCAGTATTGATAGTCATTTTCTTGTCGTATTTTAATTCACTTTGACTGTATTTTTTTAGTATATTGAGAACCTGTGTGTATTTTCCCACTCCAGATGGGCCATAAAATATTATGTTTTCAATTTCACTTGTTTTTGACGGTAATGATCTGTAAATATTGTTCAATTCCGGGTGAAGATTATATTTTTCTAGTGATGAAATGTATTCTTCAAAATGTGATTCGTAAAATTTCATGCTGTTACTAAGTATAGAGAACAAATACGTTTGTTTTTAAACGTATTTATTTTGTATTATTTCATTAATTCTTGTCTAGTTAAAACAGAAAAGTGATTAGCTGTATTCAATTCAATAGCTGAAATTATAACAGGTATTACCGAAATAATTAAAACGAGTATAGGAAATTTATTGTTCCACAAGTCTTGCCTGGATCTTGTAGCGTTAGTGATTGAAATGATGTTCATATAATCATAAAATGCTGTTAGTGAAATAAGCATAATTGTGCACATAGTAAAAGTAACTATAATTAATCGTTTATATTCCTCTAATTTTACTTTGTAAATAGGAGGTAATTTTACTGCTTGGCCAAACGTTTTATCAAATTTGAATTTCATGTTACTTAACATCATAATTATAAAAACTAGTGAAATAGTGTATAAAACGCTTGATGTCAAAATGGATGCTATAATAACCTTGGGGATTGTATTTGTATCGACATTATTTAACGATGTCAAATATGAAATATTGTAAATAGTACAGCCTAGATGAACCGCAAACAACATATAAAACCCGATTATTTCTGTGTTTTTTTTGTTAAAAAAGTAAAAACTAAGCAAATACAATACAAAAAATATTAAGTAATTGAGAAACGTTACTCCTGGATTCATTTATATATTTATTACATATTTATATTGTGGACAAATTGTAGGTTTCACCCAGCCATTTGAGTAAAGTTTCTTTTTCGCATGTCATAAATCCTTCATTAAATTTTTTTATATTGAGAAATTCTGGTTTTGTCATATCTTTTCTTTTGTAAAATACGTACGCCCCAAATTTTCCCTTTCTTATGCTAAAATTTTCATTCAATGTTCTTAGCACGCTCTTTTCTTTATCTTGAATGTTCTCTTTGAAATACGTTATAATATCATCTATAGTTACTTCAGTTAGAGGCTTTTTTATTTCCTTGATGCTTTCTCTCTTTGCTCCCCACTCCACGTAAGGTCCAAACTTACCATTTTTTAAATAAATGTCTTCGTTTTCATATTTACCTAAACATTCATTTTTACATTCAATAAGATCCTCAAGTGAATACCCTCCTTCGGCTAATTTTTCTAAATCTATTTTGATATCCTTTTTAGTTGTTAAATACTCTATTTCGCCATCGTCTTTTGTATGTTTTATACTCGATCCATAGGGTTGAAAAACCAAATCGTAATTCTCTTGTATGGGATATGTTTTTTTGGAAACTGTTTTTATTGTGTTGGAAAGATCCTTTATTTCTTTGTCGCAATTACTGCATATAGTTGACCATTTAGTTTCTTTTCCGGACGATATTAAATCCAATTCGTTTTCCATATTTTTAGTGTATTCATAGGAAAACAACGTTTCGAAGTTTTTTATTAAAAATTCGACTGTTAGAATTCCTGTTGGCTGAATAACTAACTTGTTCTTTTCATTGCCAAACACTTTTTCTTTTGTAGTTTTTTCAATTACTTTGTTTGTTAGGATGTACTCGTTGCAGGTTTTTTTTGTACCTTCTAGATCTGTTTTTTTTACATAACCTCTATCTTGGATCGTCTCTACTATTGTGGCAAAAGTGGATGGACGACCTATTCCTAGATCCTCCAACTTATTAATTAAACTTGCTTCTGTGTAATGCTGATGTTTATTTCTCAGAACAACAGTAGTTGTGATGGTTTGATACTTAACTTCTTCATTTGAGCAAGCAATGGTTTTTAGATACATGTGCAAACCGGTTCCTTCAGATTGTTCATTATTAGTAGGATCTGTTTTACTTGACACTATCTTCCATCCTAGAAACAGTGGAATCTCAATAATATGTTCATATTGTTTTTCTAGCGGGGCATTAATTGTGCATTTTATAACATTATATTTGGCATCCGACATACAGCTTTCCATTGTGTTCTTCCAAATTAAACGATACATTGATCCTAATCTAGTGTCTGAATTGTCACTTATGGTTTTTGTGTGTAAATTTGTAACCCGGATAGCTTCATGCGGGTTGGATGCGTCTTTGTTTTCTAATTTTTTATGATCACCTAAATATTTGGTTTCTTTGTATTCTTCTAATATGTATTTTTCTGCTTGTTCAAGAAATGGTTTTGAATACTCAGAGCTTTCTGTTCTCATGTAGGTAATGTAACCAGTTTGGTAAAGAATCTGGCAAAGGTTCATTGTTTCTTTGGGAGAAATATGGAGAACATTATTAGCTACTTGTAGTAATCTGGATGTATGAAAAGGTTTAGGGGCAGTTTTGGTAGATTCTCTTGGTAAATTAACTGTTAATTTATGTTTATGATTCTTTGATTTTTCTAGGAAATCGAGAACCTGTTCTTCTTTATCAAATTCATGGTTTAATTCAAAAGGTAATTGCTTTTGGAAAAAAATGCCTATAGTTTTGTATTTTGTTTCAATACCCTCCCCCTTTTCTTTCTCATTGTCATATACTAATCTAAGAGCAGGTGTTTGACATCTTCCAGCAGATAATGAATTAGATTTATTATTATACAAATACTTCCATAGAAATGGGGAAATGCGGTATCCAACGATAATATCGAGAACCTGACGTGCTTGTTGTGATTGTACCAAATTCATATTTATAATAGTTGGGTTCTCTACAGACTTTAGTAGAGCTGGCTTAGTTACCTCATGAAAAATAATTCGTTTTGTGGTTTCAACTGGTAAATCAAATACTTTACAAATGTGCCACGCTATAGCTTCTCCTTCACGATCATCATCTGATGCTAATATGATGTTCTCTTTGGAGAACTTTGAAACAATCCTTTTCATTACTTCTACATGCTGTTTTTTTTCATCAATGATAGAAAATGTAGCTTCATATGTTTTTTTGGTATCTATGGATTTTATTCCATCTACACACCGGATGTGCCCCTTTGAAGCGATACAACAGTATTCTGATCCTAAGTAACTTTCTATTTTGGTGCATTTACTTGGAGATTCAACAATAATTAAGTATTTTGCAGAAGATAAATTTACAGACTCTTTTTTCCCTTCAGTTGTTTTCTTGTATTTTTTGAAAAATTTCGGCGGCATAGCTAATATATTATAAAGAGAACCTTCTAATATATTTTTGTTATTTATTTTGCGTAGAATTTGTTTTTATACCTCTCATTTTCTTCAATAAAACATTGAACTCCTCCAATGAATTTTCAGTTGGTATTGATGGATTTGTTATCCAAGTTACCTTTTTGTTCTCAATTATGTTTGATAATTTGTATTCACGATTTGGTGCATAAATTTCTTCAATTATTAATGGTTGGTTAATTATGGGCTTTTCATTATCCTGTAATCTAAAACAACAATCAAACATTAGGGTTCTTTCCTTAATATTAGTAAACAAATTATTTTTTATACTTTTTTTATAATTAAACAAGAAAAAAATTGATTTACAGAGAATTTATCTATTCATATTAAAGACTCAATCCAAACCTAAAAACGTAATGAATTCAAAATTCAAAATTTATGTGCGTGATCGGACGTATAAAGAATGGACGTTTGCCAATAATGAATCAAATAGTGATGTAGTAGCAGATGATTATCCTATTTTGAAAACAATAGAGCCATTGGAGCAAAAGATTTTCAGCAGAGACGTATTTGAGGTTTCTGAAATAGATGGAAAACAAACTGTTGAGAAAATACACTCTTATGTCCGAAGTTGCCAAGCTATTGCAGGAATACTGGTTTTAGAAAACAATAAGACGTTTGGACGGACAGAAAACAGTAAACGGCTTTATTATAAATGTATTCCAGACGACACATATTTACCAACATTTTTAGTACCTTATGAAGTAAAACTGGGATTTTCAAAGGTTCAAAAGAATAAGTATGTTGTATTTCGCTTTGACAATTGGAATGACAAACATCCTTGTGGAATAATTACTGAAACCATTGGAGATGTAGATGTTTTGGAGCATTTTTATGAATACCAGTTGTATTCCAAAAGTTTGCATGTTTCAATATCTGAATTTACGAATAAAACACGTAATGCTCTAAATAAAAAAACACATGATGAATTTGTACAACAAATATTCTCAAATTCAAATTTTGTCATTGAAGATCGACGGGACAAATATATATTTACTATTGATCCACAAAATAGTTTAGATTATGATGATGGCTTTAGTATTGAAGAAGTAGGAGAAAATTTGCGCATTTCTGTTTATATAGCAAACGTGTTTGTATGGCTTGAGATACTGGGTCTTTGGAATTCATTCAGTCAACGTGTATCTACTATTTATTTGCCTGACAGAAGAAGACCTATGCTTCCTACAGTATTGTCTGATGCTCTTTGTAGTTTACAACAGAATAAATCAAGATTTGCTTTAGTAATGGATATTGTAGTGGATAAAAAAGGTAATATTGTTCACGATATACCTATTAAATACGCGAATGTATTGATTTGTGTGAATAAAAATTATGTTTATGAAGACCCGAAATTATTAAATAACGATGTAGCTTATCAAAAATTGTTTGATGTTTCTTACAATATGGATAATTCAGTAAAGAACAGTCATGATGTGGTATCGCATTGGATGGTTCAAATGAATATGTTTACTGGATCGTTTCTATCACAAAACAAAATAGGTATTTTTAGATCAGCGGTTTATATAAATTCAAATTTAAGAGTTGATGCGGTTGATCTTAAAGAGGATACTGTACGAATAATTCGTAGTTGGAATAATACAATTGGCCAATATTTTCCTTATACTGAAGATGTTTCAATGGAACATCAATTAATTAGCAGTAGAAGTTTTAAAAATGAACCAAAGGTTTATATTCATATAACAAGTCCCATTAGAAGGTTGGTGGATTTATTAAATCAATTTATAATATTTCAGCATCTAGGTCTTGTAAAAAACATAAGTGTAGATGCTATGAAGTTTCTCAATAATTGGCTGAATAAGATGGAGTACATAAACACATCAATGAGATCAATTCGAAAGATACAAACGGAATGTGATCTTCTCAACCGAGTTTTTACTAATCCTGAATTGATGGATATTGATCATGAAGGTGTGGTATTTGATAAGATTGTAAAAAATGATGGATCTATAAATTACATGGTTTATTTGGAGAAATTGAAGTTACTTTCCCGTATTAATATGCATAGGGATATTTCTAATTATTCAAAATGTACATGCAAAATGTTTCTCTTTGAAGATGAAGATAAGGTAAAGAAGAAAATACGCCTACAAATAGTGTGATTTGGAATGCAATAAAAAATTGATTTTTTTCTTTGCCAAATAAATTGTATTATCCTAGTTGTTCGAGATGAAAACCCGGTTGTTTAGTTTTACACTTTTGATTATTAATATTGTTTATTGTTTTAATCTTACAATAAAAAATAACAAGAATAGGATGGCGTTTGGATCTCCATTTTATTTAAAAAATAAAACTGATAAAATATTAAAAATTGCAGTACCAACAACTTTTAAAAAACTAAAAATAATTTATAATAATAGTGATAATGATACAACATCTGTTCGTATAAACGCAGTGCCAGTGTATCCGATATCTCCTGCGTCTGTTGCGTTTCTACTAATTTAATTAAAAAATTTAATTATAAATTACAAACACGAATCTTTTCTAACTATTTTTTTATGCCCTAATATCTTCCATGGCCATGTTCTCCATTTCATCAGTTTCATTATGTACATCCATATTCACAATATCTAGCTCTGCGGTCAAGTTATCAATGTATCCAATTGTGTATTTGTCGTCCGTTTTGCTATATGTATTGAAAAGAACAGACACGACATCAAGCATAGTAATTCCCTTGCCAACTAGGCGGGCAACCACCTCTTCCATGTTTCCCTTGTCGACTCGGATGTTCTCTTCATTCTCATCATCTTCGTCATCCTCCTCGTCTGACATATACTCACTGTTGTCATCTTCAGCTTCTTCATCTTCTTCTTCTTGCTGTTTGTCAACTAGGTCTGCTCTGCAGTAAGGGCAAACCGCGTTGTATGTCATGGCTGACATGAGACATTTGAAACAGAAAGCATGTCCACATTCGGTAACACAATTATTTGTCTTTCCAATTGTCTCGTAGCAAATACAGCATTCTACACCTACACTAGAGCTCTCAAATTCACTATAATTTGATGAAGAATCTGATTTTACAGAAGCATCGAACACTGGCTCCAAATTCACAGGAAGGCAAAATAACTCTGCATTTTCTTCTTCACACTCACCCATTCCATCTTCACCATAAAGGCATCCGCCACGATTCATGTGCGCTTGCCGATTCTCTTGATAGAATGGCACGCACCCAGAGCACGACATCATTGACATAAATCCACTGCAGTTCATCTTGTTGTTGGTTTTGGTTGTTTTTGTACTTAATTTTTTCTTTGAAAACTTTTCAATTTTTTATGTCGTTTTCTGTCTAAGAATAATTTATGGTGAATATGGGTGATCAGAATCAGTAACAATATCTACAAAATATTTCTCCAAATCTATACTTGGATATTTGAGAATGTTTCGTTCATTTTCACTATAGATTTTAATTTTTCCTAATTTTTCTGTTTTTATTGGAATAAAATATTGTTTTAATTCAAAAGCTTTTGGACTACATTCATGATAAGGATCCCATTCCCATTTTACACCTTCTATTTTAGTAACTTCATTAATGTTCTTGTAGACATTATAACCGTATGATATGCCGGCTTCTTTTATTAGGCAAATATTACATTGACCTAAATGAGATAACCACATAATTTGATAGTCAGATTCATTCATGAAAACGTTAGCTATGTGGCTAGTTAGTCTATAAGAATCATTACCGAACTTACATGTATCATGAACAAAAAGAAAACATGAATTTTTGGGGATCAACTCTTTTTCTAACAATCTGTAAATTCCTATCCAATTACCATAGTCATGTAAGTTTTGCTTCATCCTTACTTCGATGTGACCATCATCAAATACTGTAATCATATCTACTTCTTCTTTCTGGTAAACTAAAATATACTTGTTTTTCCATTCAAGAGGCAGTGATTCTAAGAGAACATTTAACGCAGTTTCGTACCCAGTGATTGTTGGAATGCAAACATAGAAATTAAACATATTAATGTAATTAAAAAAATTTATTTATATTATTGTTCTTCCAAATTATGTATGGTTAAAATTAAATGTCATCAATATTTACTTCTTCTTGTTCATAGTTTTGAAAATCAATAGGATCTTTGGGTAATTGTTGAGGGGTTATCTCAGGTTCCTCATCGACAAAATTAATTTCTTTACCTGAATTTTTTTCCGATTGAAAAGTTGTTCCGGCTAGCTGTAATGATAGCACATGATTCATTTTTATATTTGGGATATTTTTTAATTGTTCAATTTGATTGGATGTGTACAATACCATGATGTCACAATTCTTTGGGATTCTTTCCCATTCATGTAAACCAATCATTACTATAGAATGTGGCGTTATTAGATTATTACGCTTGTTTTTACCCTGGAAAGAGTTTCGTATGCGCGCTATCAAACGCACATTGTCATTGGTGTGAACTTCACACATCCCATTTCCTAGCATTTTTGTAACACATCCTATTTGTTCTAAATCACATTCGGGCAAACGAAGTTGATTATTGTTATTGTTAGATTGATGCTTTCTTGCCAAGCTCTTAGCTCCGGTTCCACCAGTTGTGTTCTTTACCATTGTGATGATATATTTGTAATAAATTATATTTATTGTTTCTAATCAATTTTTTACAACATAAAAAAATGTTTTTTATTAATAAAACAAATTAAACTTAATCTACATTACTTTTTTTATTGAATTCCTAGATAAAGGGAGGGGTTAGAGGGGAACCGTGGTTCCCCTCAGATAATAGCATTATTAATAGGGTCAAAGGAGCCAAGGAGGGAATGATTTTGGAAGTGGTAAACAAGGTTATTATCATCGATAAGGTATTGAAGGCCGTTAAGGTTAAGGATGGAGACCTGGGTAAGATCATCAGGAGAGTCAGGGTTGTAGTCAGAGTTGGCCTTGGAGTTCTTGGCCTTGGCCTTGTCAGCCTTGGGCTCCTTGACCTTGTCAGCCTTGGTCTCCTTAACCTTGGTCTCCTTAACCTTGGATTCCTTGACCTTGGATTCCTTAACCTTGGTCTCCTTGACCTTGGTCTCCTTGACCTTGTCACCCTTGGATTCCTTGACCTTGTCAGCCTTGACCTTGGATTCCTTGACCTTGGGTTCCTTGTCAGCCTTGTCAGCCTTGACCTTGGGTTCCTTGACAACCTTGTCAGGTTCAACCTTATCGACCTTGGATGGCGGAGGATTATCAGAAGGAAGATCGCCATTAGCGAGTTGGACCATTTCGTTAACAAAGGAATCCTCAGTAGAAGACTCCTTGACCTTCTTGTCATTCTTTTTACGAGGGACCTTTTCCTTAACAGGCTTAGCAGCAGCCTTAGCGGCCTTAACAAGATCCTTGTTCTTTTGCTTGACAAGACCGCGAATGGTCTGGTTGACATCCTTGGCATCGTCAAAGAAAGATTGAACAAAGGTCTGTTGAGATTCGACATCAGCAAAGAGATTGAGCTTCTCAACGAAAAGTGCCTCATCGACGGCAGGTGCGTCAGGGTCATCGTTAAGCTGGTTCATGAACCAATAGCCGAAATGGATGAACTTGGAGAACTTGGCAGGAAGAATAGGAGCACGGGGCTTCTTCTCAACCTTGTCCTGAGTAGGAACGGGGGAGTTGATAGGGGTATTGGAAGCAGACATTTTTCACGAAGAAAGTGTTAATTTATCAATAATATATTGTTGAAATTTATTTTCAATTTTTTATGTCATTTTCTGACGATCCTGTTAAAAAAATAAAAAGTATTCGAAAATCAATAACATACTGGATAATTGATATCCTACTCATTTCTCGATAAGTCTATTTATTTAGCTGCGTATAAATAATAAGATCTAGTCAGAGGAACGGTTTTTCTTTAATAAATTAACAGTTTCAAACCGATTGAACTCTTTCTCTTGAATAAACTTTTTCTTAGAAATAATTTTACCAGATTTATTAATGATAAGATCAGATTTAGTTAATTCACCAGTAGTTTTATAGGCGTGTCCATTCCATACTTCTTGACGGGAACCAAAACATTTCTGATATTTGCAATTATCAATATAATAAAATCCATCAGGACTTTTAATGATTCTTTTCATAGATTTTGTAATATTATTATAGGTAATATCATCAACAAATGCATTGGAAGGATGATTCACATTGTTATTTGGAGAACCTTCTACAAAAGAGTTAGTTAATGGTTCGTTTAAACCTTTCAATTTATATTTCCTAATAAATTTATTGTTATCGGTTCTCAATTTAATGTTTTCTTCTTGTAATAATAAAATCTTAGTTAATAAATCCTTTTTTTCTTTATTGATAGAATCATTTTCTTTTAACAAAGTTTTATAATTATCAGCAGTAAATTCAACAGAAATAATGATATCCTTAATTATTTTATCTAATTCAGGAAAAGAGAACCCATCTCTTACGATTAATTCAGTAAAACATGTATTATTAATAGTTATTGTTCTCCTCTTTTCAGATATAATATTATGTTTTTTAATAGCATTTTCTAATTCTAATTTATTTTCAACTTTAAAAGCATTAACAAGGCGAAAATTTTGATAAGTTTTCTTATGTTGTTTAACACGATCACCAAGGAAGTTAGAATTACCAAACTTAATAAGATTTTCATTATTAAGAGTAACATTATCAATTATACCATAATAAACACATTGTGTATTACGCGGGAATTGTTCGATTATAGTTTTTTCTCTTAACAGTTCTTTTTCAGATTGAGCGTTTTCTAATAGTTTATCTTTTTGTTGCAATTGTTCTCTCAATTCATTGCCTTCTTCTTCAATAAGTTCTTGTAATATTTCTTCTAATTTCATGTAATATTCATGTATTTCGTCAGCTTTTTTTGTATCTGCCTTTAAACAAAGCGATTTAAATGTTTTTACAGTCATCATAATAATTTCTTTATTGTGACCGCCCCGACCAGTTCCTTTTTTTTGCTCACCCTTTGGGGTGAGCAAACATTTGTAATCAATATCGAGCGTAAAACTTTTTTCTAATAATCTTTTTGCTTTATCCTTATGTGAAAAGCCCATCCATCCCCATACTTTATCCAAATCAATTATAAAATCAGTGTTTTTGTTACAATTTAAATAACAGTAAAAACTTGCAACGAACATCTGTTGCTGATTATCAGTAAATGATTCCTTTATTTTATTAAGCAATTTGCCCTGGTAGTTATTTGATAACTTTGTGACAGGATTTTCTTCAATCAATTTGACGATATTTAATTCGGTCATTTGATTATACAATGAATCGTCGAATATTCTTTATATTCATTTTTGCTTTCATAATTAAAAGCAATGACGACAGTAAATGAGTTACCGATATCCTACTGGATTAGTAATATCCCACTCATTTCCCGATAAGTCTATTTATTTAGCTGCATGTATGCATTTAAATAAATTAATATTGGTTATATTTAAGAATCGTCGGCAATATGTAAAATGTTTGGGTTCTCCTCTTTCTCAACAATAGTATCTTTTGCAATAACCTTAATAACCTTTTCTCTTAACTTCTCTGGGTTTTCATTACCGCAAACATTGCGAAGTATCTTTTCGCGCATAATATATTGAGGTGAATCGAGAACCATGACTTGAGGGTTCTCATTCTGCCATTCTGGTATCTTTTTCCAGTTTTTATTTTCAACAGTTTTAATAGCATTTTTGAGTTTAGAGTTCTCTTTATCATCTTTATTCCAAGCATCTTCTTCTTTCAAATAAATAACTTCACGTTTTAAATCAGTACAATGAATAGGACGTTTTGTAATATCTAATGTTTTTAATTTTTGTAAAACGATATCAGAAATGCCTTTTACATAACCATTTTTACCAACGTTCTCCAGATCTTCAAATGAGATTTGTATATTATCAATAAATTGTTTCATAGTAATAGCATCTTTACAAGTATCATTCAAGAAGAATTGTAGGTTAAATTTTTGATTATTATTTTGAGTAATATTACCATTATTATTGTTATTAATAACCACAGGTTCTCTAGATAGCTCAACAACTTTGTTTATTAATTTATTTTGATTTTCATTATTCTGTTGTTGTTGTTCTATTAACATGGTTTTAAACTCTTGATTTTGTTTTATTAATTCTAATATTACATCAGTATTTTTTAAATCAGCTGGAACAATAGAATTTTCCAATTGTTTCTGAGAACATTTTTTTTTATGCTTTACTAATCCCTGTCTATATTTATAAGAATTTCCACAATTACATTTATGAATGGAAGGTTCCTGAGAATCCATTTGAATCCTTAAATGTTTTTGGGTTAGTAAATGTCTTTCGTATTGGCTTGATCGTGACGTATTATAGTCACATTTTTCACACAAAAATATTTTGGAACTTTTTGGAACTTTTTCTGAATCCATTTGAATCCTATATTAGGATTCTAAAAAAGTTCCTAAATCATTTTCATAATTATATAAAAAAGTTATGCAGCGCACTTTTACGATGATTATTTTTGTATTTGCAGCATAATGGTAATAAACGCATTTTTAGCGACCCTTTTTACGAAACTATTTTGACAAAAACGTTTTTGGACATTTATTTTTGTCCATTTTGAAAATCGTTCCCGACTTCTTTTCTTCTTTTTCTTTGTTTTGAGAACTTATAAAAATTAGAACAAAAAAATCGCAATTTTACCCTTTTTTACATACTTTCACATAAAATTATCTACAATGTTCTCCAATGAATGGCCGGCATGGGCCGTGTCCGACACCAACCTTTTAACATTTTCAACATATTCTATATAGTTTTGCGTAAAATTATGCGATAGAGATATTAAAAATAATAAAAATAGTATAAAGATAATATGCGGATCTAACATGTGCCCCTTTAGCTTAGAGGTAGAGCATTACACTTGTAATGTAAAGGTCGTGGGTTCGATTCTCACAGGGGGCTAATGTAATACGTTTACCGATATCCTACTCAATTCTTAATATCCCACTCATTTCTCGATAAGTATTAAACAGGGGTATTCACAGGGTAATTAATATATACTCTATGCAAGTGTATAGAGTATATGGAGGGGTGGCTATCGGTCGAAGGGAGGGGACCTCAAGAGGAAAGGTCTCCGAAAAAGAATGGAAAAAGAATGGACAAAGAATGGACAAATAAAAAATTGAAAACCAAAATAAAATAATAATAATAATTAATAAAGAGTTTGAGATGAATAGAGTAGAAGAAGAATTTGACCCAATAGTGGATGAAGAGGAAGACGAAGGTTCGGTTTATGAAGAAGAGGACGAAGATACTGTAAGTAGTGAATCTGATGATGATGATAGTGTAGGTAGTGAATCAGAAAATGAATTGGACGAAGGTGTAGTTATTAATGGTGATAGAGAGAGAAGACAACCAGATCGTTTTATAAACGAACATGAAAATTATTTCAGAGGTAGATATCACGGAAGGAGAGATCAATATGATAGGGCATATAACAACCGTGACCAAGTGATCAATGATTTTGTAGAAGATCAAATCAATCAAAATAGAAATAATATTCAAAGAGGCCGAAATCCAAGAAGATAAATCATATCGCGTTCTCAACATTCTTTACAAAAACAACAAATAAAATAAGCAAAATAGAATTTGATTTTCTACGAATACTTGTATAAAGTTCAATATCCTCCCAACTCTGTTTACTGACATAAAAATTTACCTGTAAATAAAGAGTAAAGCCCAAAATAAAACTATAAAGAATATCAGATGCAATATGCGAATGACTCTGTAAAAGATCACTTATAATATCATTATCAACAATAAATTGTTCATTAATAGTATTTAAAACTGAGGAACTAAAGGCACGATAGGAAATCATTGACCTGAGAGGGGTAAGAGAATTAACAAGAATAGATGATGTTGGAATGTGCATTTTTTCAAGTACTTTGATCAATGGTTTTAATGGTTAATAATTATACATATTTGATACATTTAAATTCAATTTTTCTGAAGGGAACCTACGGACCATTCTTTTTCCCTCTAACCCCTCCCTAAAAACAAGGAAATTAGTAAAAATTTATAAGAAATCTATTAAAAACAAGGAAATTAGTAAAGATTTATAAGAATTCTATTAAAGGGAGGGGTCAGAGGGGAACCGTAGGTTCCCTTCAAAAAAATTGATCGAAAATAGTACAAAGATTATCACTCAAAATAAATAATATAGTATGCAGAATATCTTAATCCCTAACCCACAAATACCTTTGCCTTGTCCAACAACTCCCCCCAAAAAAAGAATCCCAATGACAGAATATTTATTTCATAAATTACAACAATATCCTATTCCAAAAGAGGCCATCAGATATCCAAAAACAAATACTCAAGATGGTTCATTTTATTATAATACAACAAATCCCACTCAAATTCACGACATAATAATAGCTAATATAGGTTCTCTTATTCCTAATATTGATATTGGATATCAAATGGAAAAAGATCGCGATGAGTTAATAAATTGGATAAATAATGCCAAGGAATATATGTATGCAGTAAATAGGG
>Ga0304728_1001326_pt1 | contig 17695 bp, 18 predicted proteins | sample C_130625_MF_Meta_FD_190476 | JGI IMG/M metagenome (GOLD analysis project Ga0304728, IMG submission 190476) | Freshwater microbial communities from Lake Croche, Canada to study carbon cycling - C_130625_MF_MetaG (v2) (version 2) | ecosystem: Environmental > Aquatic > Freshwater > Lake | place... | reverse complement strand
CCAGTTGAATGATAAGAATAGTGCTCTTTTTTCAGCACCCATTTTGGAGATACCTGGTATTTCATAATAAACTTGTTGTAAGTTCCAGGTCTAAAATGTTCAACAACGTGGTTTGGAAGTTGTTTAGAAAATTCCGACAACTCCTTTAGTTCTGAAGCAAACCCATAAATGCGCTTCCTATCTTCTGGTTGAAACATCTTCTGATTAAGCACATACAAGGGTCTAACTCCATAAGGGTCTCTAGCAACATATAGGTTTGACGTCGTATCATTTACGTTAACATCGCAAAGCACAAATGCAAAGACGCCGTCCAGCATTTGCAAGGTTTGTTTCATTCCATATCTTTTATACAAGTGAATGATTACTTCACAATCAGACTGTGTTACAGGAGTAATTCCCATCATATCATATAACTCTTTGTAATTATAAATTTCACCATTGCAAACAAGAGCCACATCGCCGATTATAATTGGCTGATTAGATACATCATTGAGACCATTAATAGCTAGACGATGAAATCCCAACAAACACTGTAAAGTAAACGGTTGCATTTTAGAAAACTCTGGACCTCTGCCTCGCCCTTTCATAAATTGATCGTTAATAAATTTTTGCTGAAACAAGTTGTCATTGTTTAATAATGCAAATATTCCACACATGTAGTTTCCTTATTTATTAAGGCTGTTTTTCTTTATATTGATTTTATACATTTAGAAAAGTGTAGCAAGGCTAAAATAAATTATATTTCAGTATATTAATGACAACCCAACAAGGATTAAGAGAGTGTGCATCGCAAATAACAAATTCTATTAATACGAGAATCTATGATAGAAATATTCCCTCGCATATGTTACAGCCTTATTTAAGCGTGCGACCTGTTATGACAAAGTATTCTATCATGCCTATTGTGGACCCAAGAGCGCCTATTAAAACGCCGCTTGTCCAGCAGCCAGTGTATAACACAAATGAAGTGTTCAATCCTGGAAACGCACAAGCACCATGGTCTGGTTTTGCGACAAATATTAACACAGAGTCCGAATTAAGAAACCAGATTTACGCGCTCCAATCTTGCAGCCAGTCTGTATACGTGCCTAACTCAAATAGCGACTTATATAAATTTAATTTTAAAAATAATAGCAGCAATGTGCAGCAACCTTTTCCCGGATTATTTCAAAATGAGCATTTTAACTCATTTAACCCAAATACTGAGAATATTGGTCAAGGATTATTCCAAAACTGCACTAGACAGCAACTTAAAGATTTAACTCCAAATGACATGTGTGTGCAAAATAAAAAACAGAAAAAATAAAAAATTGGAATAAAAACATAAAACGGAACAAACAACTTAAAGGGGCTGCGGCATTTTCTCTCAAGAGTGAAATATAATGACAGAAAATATAATATCAGAATTGACATTAGAATGCTTAATGAACAAATCACAATACGCAAAATATCTTAGCCAATCAGAAGGCAAGCCAAATAATAAAATTGTAAATAAAAAAGAAAAGAAGTTTTATAAACGTCGCATTTTTGATTTAACAAAACAATTATTAAATAATGAAAAACCTGAGATGATGTTGCCCGATGTTTCTTCTGCATTTGATTCTTATGCTAAAATCTGCATTGAGTATTTTAAAGCTTTAGATAAAACAGACATAATTCAGTCGGATTATGACGGATTTGTTGATGGAGAATCGTTAGGAAGCAATACTTTATCAGAAAGCGAACAAGCTGAACTAAATAAATTGTTAATGCGTTCCATTAAAATAACTGAACCAAATGCACTAGAAAAACTTGTAAAACGAACAACTACAAAAATATGTCAGAAGGCCCCAATTATCCCAATGCAAAAAGACATTAATTTAAAAGACCCTATTTTGAAAAATAAAGGTATTCGTAAAAAGAATAATATCACTAATAAATATGAGGAAACCTCAGAGGAAAAAATCAAAAGCAATGAGAAAGACGCAAAAACATAAGTCTTCTAATAACCAAACTACAAGAAGAAACCATTTATTTAGAGAAAAAATGATGAAGGAGTTCAAGACCGTAAAATTAAGATGCAGCCCACAGACTGCTGATAAAAAATATACGTGTTTAGAAGATGAAACTTTGTATAAGTTGAAAGATTTGTGGAATGCACGTCATGAGGATTCCAAGATTGAATCCAACGATGCAAAGGAAATTTGGACGCAATTAAACAGCAAGTTAAGAGGCGTTTGCAACAAGGAGTCGTGTTGGTTAAAACAAAAGTTTGTCAATGGCAAATTAGATAAAGAATTACACTCTTCGTTTGCGCCAGTCTCTCCCAAAGAATGGAGTAAAAACCCTAATGAGTGGTTATCAAGCACAGATATATTGGAAGTTATGAAGCAATATGAGATTAAATATAAATGTTTTGATTTTATTGGCCCATCGCCAATTGATTTTGACACACATAAATTATACGGTGAATGTGTTTGGGAAGAGTTATGCCATTTCAATATTGAAGACGAAATAAAAAATAAAAGATTCAAAATAGGAATGATATTTAACTTGGACCCTCATTATAAAGGAGGTTCACACTGGGTTTCTATGTTTGTTAATATTAAAAAAGGAGAGATATTTTTCTTTGATAGTGCTGGTGATAAGGCACCCAGGCAAGTAATGAAATTGGTGAACCGTATTATTAAACAAGGCAAACAATTAAAAATTCCCATTAATTTCAAGTTTGACCAGAATTATCCAGTTGAGCATCAATATGGTGACACAGAATGTGGGATTTATTCCTTGTATTTTATTGCGCACATGTTAGAAGACCGTCACGATAGCGCTTACTTTAAAACTCACATATTAGACGACAAATATATGGAGCAATTCAGAAAAGTTTATTTTAACAAAGAACTTTAAATGGATAAATTTAAAGGCATAATTTCATTATTATATATTGAAAATGAAATTAGATTGCCTAACAAAATATCTTCCGGAAGAAATTGTGAGAATTATTTTATCATTTGACGAGAGAATTGTGGTTCGTCGCGGTAATATTCATATTATTCATACATTAAACAAGGAGTTGTATAAAGAATCACGTCGTCTGTTATTGAAAAGACCGTTAATCACAGAAGGAAGAACCACTCTTTACAATGGTAAAAAATCAACATGGTGTTCTATACGTCTTTGGAGTTATTTGCGACCACATTTAAACCCATATATTAGTTATAGTTCAAATGAAGAAAAGTTTGAGTTTTCATTTGATATGTGGGCTAAAAATGGTGTATATAGAAAAACTCCCTTTGTTATGCCATAATTTATGGTTTTTATTTTATGTCATTTTATATACGTTATAAAATCATATAAATAATAGGCGTTTATTAATTATATGGCTAATTCTCAAATAAACATAGATTTCATTACAACAGAGAATATTGAAATGCTTTGGGAAATAATTTTAGACGATATTAAAGATAGAGTAAAATCTCAAGAACAAGCGTCTCATGCGAGAGGATTTTTTATAAACCAAGCCAGAACATTTTTTGAAAGAGAGAAAACAGTAAAACAAAATTTAATGCAAATGAATAAAAAATTTATTGGAGAAATAATGACAAGTTTTAAACAACCTCAGCAATCGCAACAACAATTTCAACCGCAAAAAATAAATATTTCTAACAAAGAACCGACCAATTTTACTATAGAAGACCTGCATAGCGAGAGACTCAGTGCGTTTGAAAAGTCTCTCTCAGAAAAGAAAAACGATTTTATGAGCGCAATGTCAGTTCCTGTTCCAGAAGCTCCAAAATTTAGCGACGCCGAACTAGATAAACCAATTGGAAGTGCCATGGATGAATTAATAGCTAGAACTTTAGCTCAACGAAATTTTGAAATAGAAAATATACATAAAAGCGTGAACAAAAATGAAGTTGAGAAATGGTTAAAACCAGCAGAAACCTCTGTAAAAAGTGAAAAGATACAGGAAAATGAAAACTCTAAACTAAAAATGGAACAAAAACAAACGCAGTATCAATATGTTCATCAACAAACGCCAAAATTAATAAATATAGGACCACCTTTAGATAAATCAGAAAAAACTGTAACGTGGGGTCAAAATTCAGAATACGATTCTCCTTCAATAGATTTGAATGGAGTTAGTTTGAACATTCAAGAAATTGAATATAACCCTGTTAAAAATGATATTTTCTCAAAATTAAAGCCTGCAAAAGAACCTCAAACTGAAAAATCTGACGTAACAATAGAATTAAAAAATATGCATGAACGCATAAACAATTTGGATGAAAAGCTGAACGCAATATTATCTATTGTAATGAAAATAAAAATTGATTAGCTTTACATAAAAAATTATAAAGACAGATAATAACAAACAAGTATGAGACTTTTAAGCGTTTCACTAATCTATTTACTATTAACTTCAAATATATCCAAAGCAATTGGGTTTTGGTCACCATTTAAATACAAAAGTGAACGTCCAATAAAAATTAGCAAAACAAATGAACTAACCGAAATAAAAGAAATAACCTGGGATGATGGAGAGGTTGTGTGGGAAAATATGCAAGATGAATATTACTACGAAGAAGGAAGATACAATATTACAAAAAAAAATTCGTTTAAAAATCTCCAGCCTGTTTATAAAATTACTCCTCTTTATGAAGCAATTGAATTTGACCAAACAAAAATAGCATCAATATCAGCAATTGTCAGAACAACTTATAGGGAGACATTTAATATGGAAACAGTTATTTCAGAATTAAGTAATAAAATTACTAGCCATTATTTAATTGTTCCCTCAGAAATTTTGGTTCTATCAATGCTAACAGGATTAGTAATTATTTATAACAAAACTAATGAAACTGAAAAGGAGAGATTAGAAAAACTGTATATTCTATCAAAACCTGAAGATTATTACAAAAAATATGAAAAAATGAAACGTCTAAGCATGGTTGCAATTATATTGTTATCTTGTCTAACAACAAAAAACGTTCAGCCAGCAAATTAATTTACTTTCAAATTAAAAAAATTGAAACTAAAATAAGTTTTTGTAATTATGTCAAACAACCAATAAATCAGTTACAATATAACAATGAATCTATTTATTCTCTCATTAAACTTTGCGGAATGTGCAGAAGCAATGTTTGACAAGCATGTCAGTAAAATCCTTTTGGAAGCGGTCCAGATGCTTTGCACTGCCATGCAAATTGTTGACGCAGAAAATAAAATAAACTCAAAAATAAAAATATACAGGATTGCTCACAAAAATCATCCAGTAACTATTTGGATGCGCACATCTCTGGCAAATTATATGTGGGCATTAGACCTTGTTGATGCTATGCATGCCGAGTGGAAATACCGGTATAATCATCCCCCGGAAAAAATGCATAAATCGTATATTGTCGCAAAATATTTGCGAGAATATGCACCAAGCGCGGAAAAGTTTCCCAAATCAGGCCTGACACCATTTGCTCAAGCAATGCCAGTTGAATGCAAATGCGAAGACGCGGTTGAAGCCTATCGCCGATACTATCAAACCCCAGAAAAACAAAAGATAGCTTCATGGAAGAAGAGAGAAAAGCCAACGTGGTATCAAATTCAAAAAAACTAAAACAAAAACAAAAACAATGTAAGAATATTAATTTGGCGCCACCCTTTCTAAATCTGTCTAATAACAACTCCAGCGGGCGTTTTCTCTGCAGTAGCAATCAAAATTGGCTCTACTTGAGGATTTTCCAAGGCTCTGTGGTAACTATCCCAGTCATATAAATTTCCACGGTCCTTATCCATCTTGCGATAAATATATTTTTTTCCACGAAATTCGTATGGTTTGCCTCGCCACTCAATTGGTTTTTTATTTATCTTTGAGACAGTGTCGGGTTCTTCCTTTTTGTAACTAGGAACATATGAAAATGCTGTGGAAGATGGTTCGCCAAATTGCAAGCAAGTTAATTGCTCTTTTGTTCCGCGTCTTGAATAAACGGCACAATCAATGGATGCCTCTTTAATGGCAGTTATTATCTTAGAGCTTACATCCTCTTTAATAGTTGAAATCTCAAACAACGCTTCGTCACTAGTTAATGGTATGTGTTCCTCCTTGTCTTCCTTTCCCTCTACGTGAATCTTGTAAGTTCGTTTGCTCTTATCCATTCTTTTCAACTCTATAGATTCTCCGCTATCAATTTGCTTCTTTGTGAATGTCATCAAATAAAGAAACACCTCAACAGTTTGCAGAGCCTCTGGTAAATTTTTATGACTGCAAATGCGTCGTGCTCTACCAACAACTTGTTCAACGCGTGTTGGATGCCAATATGGCTCCATAATGTGAACATAGCGAGTGCTTCTCAAGTTAATGCCTTCTGACCCAGACGCAGTAATCATTAAAACCTTGATAATCTCTCCAGTATGGTTATTATGAGCAATCTGCTTTAATTCAGTTGTAATAGGAGATTTCACGTCCCAATCGCTATTATAAATATTACGAATAATCTCCTTTTCTTCCGCGGACTCTGTTCCAGTGTATAATGCAAACGTTGGTTTGCCTCTATCCTCTTCGCTAATATCTAAATTCCACACACCACTTGCATCTTTTTTAATTTTGAATTGAGCAAATCCATTTGCCTCTAGAACCATTTTAAATATTCCAATTCCTTCAAGTGTTCTAAATTGACTATAAACCAAATGTAAACCGCGATGCTCCGGGTCTTGAATATTTTCTAATATGTTCAAGTATTTTGGGCTGTATTTTTCTAGTCCTTCTGGCGATAATACTGTGCTTTCGTGTTCTTTTAAAAACTCAATAGCTCGTTGGATACGTCTTTCATATGTTGCATCTGCTAATTTTTCAATTGCTTCGTCGCCTTCAATTTCACCGTCCCATGCGTCGCCTTCCAAATCATTTGTTCCTTTCTTGGAGGTTTCTTTTAAGGCTTCCTCATAGACGTTCTCCAATTGAGTGGCTTCTTCACGCTCTTCTTTTGGAAGAGGGCGTCCTGGAGGTTTTGGCATAACAAAATTACAATATAAACGAGAGAAAATACGGTATGTTGAGGTTGGGTCTTTATAAATTCCATTTTCATCCATGACACCTTTTTTTTTCTTAGAGTTCTTTTCTTGTTTTCTCTCTTGAGCACGAGCTGCTTCATACACAGTAAATTGGTAATCGCTCATTGGTATCTTAATAACATGAAAATCAGTAAGTTTCTCATACTTAGGCATAAGTGACTCTTGTGCGCTTCTAAAATAAGACGTTAAACCAATAATGCGACGTTTGAATAATTCCATATTTTTAGTCTCACCTGAATCGGCTTTAATAAACATTTCAACAAAGTCGTCAAATTTATCAGGTAATGCCTTTTGGTAATTAATTTTAATTCCAGCCCGATTTACGCTTACTCCTGCGTTCTCCAAAATACTAATAACTCTGCGTTCAAAATCAGTGTCGCTAATAGTTCCGCGCTCTTCAATGTGAATTTTTCCCTTTTCATCTTTAAATTCTTTCTTTTTATTTGTAACTCCTTGATAACCGGTGTCTTCTTTGACTTTATTTTCAAATCCAAAAGGGTTTCTGGTAATAGTTAGCACCTTGTCTTTTGAATAATCCAAATAATCTAATACTTTTTCTCTCGCGAATATCTCCTGTAACTTCTCCTTTCCAACAGATTGTCCGGAACGGACGTCAAGAGGAATCTCCCAAGTCTTTATGTAACCGCGCAAGATATTGAAAAGTATTCCAATTTCATTAGGATAGTTAATGATTGGCGTTCCCGATAACAAAACGACTCTGGCATTTTTAGCACTTAATAACAATTCGTATAAAATGAGAGCCAATGAATAAGGAACTCGTTCCTTTTTACCAGTTCTATCTACAGGGATTTCTTTTTCCTTTGCAATCTTATTTACAATTCTACTAATAAAGTTATGGGCTTCATCAATGACAATAACAGCGTCATCAAATATATTTGTTTCAAAGTTGTTTGTCATATCTTTTAATTTGTCTCGGCGCAAACCGTTGTAATTAATAAACTTGTATTTATATTGAATCATCTCGTCAAGTTGGTCGTCTAAGCTTTTTATTTCAGCTGGTTCCAAAGAGTCATAATTGCTGGGTTTTGTTGTGTTTATTAACCATGCACCTTTTTTTCGGGTAATATATTCAATAGATAAATTGAGCACGCTAGATAACGTATCAATAGCTTCAGGATGGTCTCTTGTTGAAATCCATTGCCAAAACTGATTCTTCTTATAAATTGGTTCGCCGTATTTTTTCAATTCTTCCATATAGTTTCTTCGCAAAGAAGCAGGTGTCATCACAATAACTTTTTTATTGCTCTTAAATCCTTCTGCAATTGCAATTGATGATAATGTTTTGCCCGCACCTAATCCATGAAATAGTAAAAGCCCACGATAAGGCGTGTATAAATTCAAATAATCTCGCACCAGTTTTTGATGAGTCAAGAGAGAAAATTCACCAGATGAACTTTGGCCAATATTGTCACATGAAATTTCAGATGAGTCATCCATAACTTCTTCACGATATGTGCTAAACATGGAGTTAATAAAATTGACAAATTTCTCTCTATTATTCATAAAATAACTGGAAACCTTAATATTTACATGTGGTTTCTTAGGAGGCAAGCGAGTTATGGTTTCAACTTTATCAATATCAACCCATTCTTCTGGAGGCACAAGAATAACGCCTTTAGTGGGACGTTTGGTTCGGCGTTTTTTAGTGACAACAACTTCTTCTACCTCTTTTTCTTCGCCTTGAGCTTCCTTTTCTTCACCTTGGGCTTCCTTTTCTTCACCTTGGGCTTCCTTCTCTTGAACAATAGGAACACCCTCTTCTTGCAATTGAAATAAAATCTTTTTGGTAATCTTCTTAGCCTTCTTCTTTTGAGGTTCTTCTTTTTCTTGCTCTTCCTGGACTGCGCTTAGCTTCACAGTTGGTTTTAAAACAGTTTTATTCATTTTGCGTTCTTGTAATTTGGTAAATAAATCTTCTCTATTAAAACCAGTGTCAGTTCCGCGCTCATCAACTATAGTTACCTTACTTAGCTCAACCTTTTCTGGAGCAGTTGGAACAGGAACAACAACGGCGACTTTTTCGTGCTCTTCCACAACAGGTTTTATTCTTAATTTTACTTTTAATGATTCTAAAGGATTCATCGCTTATATAAAGTAAATATATAAAACTTTATGCGGAATAAGCGTTAATTTTTTGCAAGGCTTCACTGCAAGCAATTTGTTCAGCCTTTCGCTTGATTTTATGTTGCCCTTCGCCTAGAAAAATTAGAACTTTCCCAAATTTAACAATCAAATCCTGTATTTCTTTAAACGTCTTTACATGGTCTATGTGTGTTGCATTATGAATGCTGACCGCGTGTATAGGTTGACCAATGCACAAATACACACCCATCTTGTATCCATTTTCAACGTCATGCTCAATCTCTAAATAGTGAGGCGTTACCTTAAATTCCTTTTGAATCTTAACTTGCAGTATGTTCTTATAATTATCATCATTTTGAATAAGAGCAATCCAGTCAATGTGCTTTTCAAAAATGTTCTCAACAAACTTTTGAGCTATTTGGAAACCAGGTCCAGTAACAAATATATCTTGAAACCAACCTTCTTCATCCCTTACAGAAATCTTATTAAAGTCCAGAAACAAAGCGCCTAAAAACGACTCAAAAAGACAACCAAGTTTCTTTAAATTTGTTCTAATCTTCTTTTCTTCTGCATGTTTTGACAGAATGAGCCATTTATTTAGATGCATTTCCATGGCAATTTTTCCAATTGCTTCATTTTTTACAATAGCGATTTTCTTTTCAGTCATAAATCCTTCATTTTCTTTAGGAAATCTTCTATACAAATAATATTTCGTAATGAGCTCAAGAACTCCGTCACCAAGAAACTCTAGACGTTCATTGGACTTTGTTTTCAAAGTCATACAATCTGGTGGGCGTTCTACAATAGTAATATTTTGCGCTAGATTTTCAAGTTGAGGTCGCTTAGTGTATGAACGATGAACAAAAGCTCTTTTATAAAGTTCAATGTTGTTGACCATTCCAGGAACACCATATTTAGTGAGAATAGATTGAACGTCATTCAATGTAATCTCCACATTTAGGGGATTATATGGGTTAAAAATTAGCCCATCTTCTCCACTTACAATATCATCGTCGTGAAGAATATTCTTTTCAAGGGTTTTGTCCTCCATAATTAAATATTATTGCGATACATTTAAACCATTTAGATAAATATTATTTTCCCCATCAAATAAAAAATAAAATATTTAGGGTATATATAAATGGTAGGCATGCAAACACAGTTCGGACGCGGTCGCTACGTCGACGTTATCTCCAATAGAGGAATTCAGAGTGGTGGTTCTATCGGCGGTGTTAAAAAGGCCGGTATGTGGACCGGTCAACCCTTCATGAGCGTTTACAACATTGGTAACAAATGGACATACAGAGCTCCTCAAACACAGCCCAACGTTTTCTTCGCATTGCGTAACACAACTAGAAACCCTGTGCAATACAACAGAAATGGTTATTACGCTTCACACTCCGGAACGCTTGGTTAAACGTAAACCTCGTAAAAGTTCTAAAAAACTTAATATTATTCTTATTTGTTATAATATTAAGCATTTATAAAATGGTTGGTATGATGTATCATTTTGGCAAGCAAGGCAGAAATGTTGAATCATTGACAAATCGCGGGTGCTTTTCTGGTGGAAGTTGTGGCGGCGATAAAAAGGCGGGAATTGTTACATTCGGAACCACATGGCAACAAAGAAACATGGGAAATTATCTCAGACGAGCACCGCAGAGACAACAAGGTATATTATTTGCTTTAAGAAACACTACTAGAAACCCAGTGCAGCAAAGACGTGCCACATTTGGCGTTATACGCGGATTAATGTAACACGCAATTCATAATACAAAATATTAATATTGTAATAAAATCATTTAATAACTTAGTGCGTTACTTATTAAATGATTATTAAAATTGATAATCGCGAACACGAATTGCTACGTTTATGCAAACATTTTATAGAGACTGGACCAATTTATAAGGGATTGGAAATTGTTGTAGAAGCATTGCCTCTAGGAGATGTGATTCTATGCAAAGATGGTTTAGAAAAGATTATTGTTGAGAGAAAAGGTTTAGGCGATTTATCATCAAGTATTAAGGACGGGCGTTATGAAGAGCAAAGTTATCGGTTAAATGGTATGCCCCACCATAATCATAATATTGTGTATTTAATTGAAGGGGACCTTACAAAGACTAGCTCTTTTAACTCATTTAAAGACCGTGTAGATAAGACTACTTTATACTCTGCCATGTTTTCTCTCAATTATTACAAGGGGTTTTCAGTTTTGCGAAGTATGAGCATGGAAGAGTCTGCATTAATAATTTGTAATATGGCTTATAAATTAAATAAGACATCTGATAAACAAGGCTTTTATTCTAATACAAATTCCAGCTCCAATACTTTTTCTCTCGCCAATGGGGAACAACAAAATCAAAATAGTTCAGAAGGGACAGAACAACCCGAGAAGGAAGACTCTTATTGCAATGTTATTAAAAAGGTAAAGAAGGAAAATATTACACCTGAAAATATTGGTGAGATAATGCTATGTCAAATTCCTGGAATTAGTTCTACAAGCGCAATTGCTCTTATGAAAGAATTTAAAACAATGCAAAATCTAGTAGCAAAAATTAATGAATCAGAAACGTGTTTAAAAGATATTAGCTATACAAATGCAAAAGGACAGACTCGCAGAATTAATAAGACTGTAATAGCTAATATTATAAAATTCTTGAAAGGTTAGATTAAAAACCTTTAGATAAATTGGTAAAAGAAATATATTGTTTTTCTTATTGTATAGTATAATACATGTCAGAAGATTTAATTAAACTTATAGGAATTGTCGTTATCATTGGATTTTTAATATATTTAGTGGCAAAGTCTATGAAATTGCATATGAATGTTATGGAGGGTTTAACAAATCCAACCAGTTCATCAACCGCCAATGGCGTAGGTGCTTCAGCGTCAAATTATGCAACAACTTTGAAGAACCAGGTTACGCAATTACATAATGATACATTGCTTTTAAATAACAAAGAATATGTCAAGGAGTATGGAAATATTATTCTCTCAATGGACGATTATATTAATGCACTTATGTTGAAAACTGTGTTAAATATGGATGCCGCAGCTGACAATGCAGATGCTAATCTCAGTGCTATTAAGACATTAAATGAATTGAATGCAGCAAAAGCTTCATTAAACAATGTCTTGAAATATGTTGATTCGTCATAGTGTTCTATTAAGTTGATTAATTTTTTCAATCTCCTTTGAAAAATACTTGCTGAAATGTCTGCAATTATGTGAATAAACATTAAATGATGTTTCCCATTTTTCAATAATATTATTAATGCGTTTGTCACCAAATTTTTTCAAGGGTTTTTTATAGTCTGGATTAGTTTTTGCAATATTGTGCCAGTCGTCTATCAATTTTTCTTCACTAGATTTTTCAATATGAATTACGCGGATAATTCCGGGTAGCTCATATCCTAAAAACATCTTAACATATCCAAGTGTGTCTGGTTGTTCTTTTGGCGTATAATCAAATACATAAAAGTCATTCAAATTAATAGACGAATCAAAATTAGTAGTTTTATAGTTGAATTTGCATGGAGGTTTTACCTTTTCTTTTTTAACAGTCACAACATTATGAAGTTTTAATTGTGGTAAAAAAGAAACAATAGCGGAATTAAAAACTTTTGTGCGATATGAATGAGAAGAAAATGAGAGAAGGTTTAAAAAGCATAATGTAATTAACGTGTAATTTATCATTAATTATATTATAATTAGCAAATAATAAAAGAAAAATATCTTATTATGCGATAGCTATGCTAACTTCATTTCCTGCGTAATAACCAGAATCCACGAGAGATTGTGTATACTTTTGACCGCCCCAATTATCATCCATAGGGTTAGGGCTAAATAACAAATTCTCTTGCTCAGCGTTCATTTGATCAAGAGGCGTGGTTGAACCTTGATAAAAATCGGTTTGGTCAAACGCTGGGTAAGAGTTTTTATTATAGGGTTGGTCATTGCGAGTCGCATCAATTAATAACGTCGGGTTTGGTGGTCTTGGAATGGTTGGAGGTAACCCGCCTTGCAAATCTGTTGGGTTGGGGCGGATTTTATAAACTGAACTACCTTGAGCGTCAAATGTGCTTTGTAAATATAAAACTGGGCAACGAATTCCTTGACTGCGCTGCCAATCCATAAACTCTACGTAATCTTCTAAATTTTCAAACTCAACTGGATTTACCCCAGGGACTTGAGCAACTTTAGAATTATATAAAAAATAACTTTTACCCTTTTGAACTAGAATATCGGGACATCTAGGATTGCTAATATTGGTCAAACCTTCAATAAATTTAGATGGTCTTGTAGCAATACAATAATAGATTCCTGCTAAAAAACTAACAATAATTAATATGTATAACGGAGTGTTCATTGTATATATTAGAGTGCGATAAAATTAAATAAATAAAAATAATGTAACTTTTATTTTCTGCTTTTATTTTATAATGAATTTAAAAAAACCATTCATATTAATAGATCCTGCGTTATCAAATCATGAGAATTTGTTAGGAGACTTCAATGGCAACGTTAAATCTGGAAAGCATGTGTTTTTATTTTTATTTATGGATAATTGTGGACCATGCAATGATACCAAACCTAAATGGAACAACATGAAAAAGTATTTAAAGAAGGAACACTTAAATAATAACGACGTTGTTATAGCCCAAATAAATCAAAAACTTTTTAGCGGTCTAAATGGTGTCGGTTCGGAGCCAATAGGATACCCCTGTTTGCGTTATGTTAAATCACCAACCATAGAGGAATACGAGGATTCCAGTATTCCTGAAAAAGATAGAAGTTCAGAGTCATTTGCCGCATGGGTTGAATCAAAATTAAAAGAAGGAAAGCATCATAAACAGAAAGGTGGCATTAAAAGAAGAACAAATCGTAGAGGCGGAAAATGGTCGTTAAAATATAAAAAAAGCATTAACTGCAGAAGACCCAAGGGTTTCTCTCAACGACAACACTGCAAATATGGTAGAAAGACTTTAAAAAAGAAATATTAATTAAAATTGTCCTGTGAATACCCTATTATAGCGCAAGCAATTCTTTTGCCGGCGTTGCCATTTTTAAGACTAGCTTCATCACCACCTAACCCACAATCATCTTCATCTGCGTGAATAATTAAACCACGTCCAATAATATTAGCTTTTGAACCTCGCAATTTAATAAAATCATCCGACATTTTATATTTTGCACATCCAGTTGAATCGGTTTGTAAATTTCCTAAATCGCCAACATGTCGCTCTTTAACGCCCGGGCATCCGTGATTTTTTCCATATGGGTTAAAGTGTGCGCACATACTTTCACAATGATTTGTTAAATCCCCTGATTCATGAACGTGAAAACCGTGTAGTGAATTTTTTTTAAGTCCTTCAATATTAATATCAATATTAACGCGATTATTTTTCAAATCTTCTGTAAAAATAACAGTTCCTTTAATTTTTTTCCCATCAAACACAGCAATAGCTTTAATTGGCTTGTCTTTATTCATTTATATAATTTTATATAAATAAATTTTGTTTTTATCGCAAAATCAGTGTTTTCTTCTTTTATTTATTTTATGAGTTTTTTTGTGTTTATTTCTTCTTGTTCTTCTCGTTCTTCTCCTTCCGCCTATTATCGTTTCTTCGCAAACCGCAACTGGTCCACCAACGCCATTGGGGTCTGTTCCAGCTGGTGTAATATCTTGTTGAATATACTCTTGCAATGTTTTCTCTACTGGACCCATAGGCTCACCTGCAACCAAGTAAACATCTGGCGGACCAACGCCACACAACGCTGTTCCTGGTGGTGAATTTAATAACCTATAGAAACATCTTAGCGTTACAATTGAATCTATCAATGAATTGTGTAGATTGTCTGTTATTGGTATGTATCCAAATAATTTGTTGTATAATTCTTCCAATTTTGGCGGTTTATCCCATAATCCAAATTTTCCTCTGGCCTTTATTTTTGCCTTCTTATCTTTTTGCGCTACACACATTGTGCAATATTTAGGTTTTGACGCCAATAAGCCGGCATTTGTTGCAAAAAATGCAGCATCGCCCGATTCAAGTTGCAATCTATATAGTTCCGCCAATACCATTTTGTAGTCATATTGCAAATTATGCGCAACTAAAGTAATTTCTTGATTTAAATCTCTCATAAATTGTGATATAATTTCCCTTCTAGTAGCCATTAAATTTGGTTCTCCGGCAGCTTTTTTTGCAATTTGTTCTTGTCTTTTTTCTAAAGCGCCTTTAACCGTGTAATGTGTGCTAGCGTCAGCCAATAATGCTTCAGCCATTCCTTCTGGCATATCCTCAACATATTTATTATACATTGAGTATTGGTTTGTTTCCGTGTCATATATAATATAGCTAAATTGGATAGTAATTGGCCACTTAGCTATAATTGAAGCCCACAATGGTTCTGATTCCTCGGGATTCCCTGCTAATTGCTTTTCTGCGAGTTCTTGTTCTTTTCTGTCTCTTCCAATTCTTGGAGGCAATCCTGTTGTTTCTGTGTCAAATACTAATACGCGCATTATATATATATATTCGGTTTATATTATTATTATTTTTAATAAAAGCGTTGTTTCATTAAAAATTGAACTTAAAAATTTCGCAATATATTATTCTACAAGCAACTAAATAAGATGGAACACGTTTTCCGACTTTACGATTTTAACGTTTACAATAAAAAGGGTGAAGCAAAAGAGGAATCTGGTAGCGATGATGATTCTGGCGCTAAATCTGATATAAGTAATTTTGTTATCCAAATGTTTGGAATTAACGAAAAGGGCGAGTCTTGTTCCATACTTGCCGAAAACTTCAAACCGTTCTTTTATGTGAAAGTTGACGACCGTTGGACACAACATACAAAATCCACGTTCTTGCAACACATCACAAAAAAACTAGGAAAATATTATGAAAATTCTATTAGTGATTGCAAAATTATCAAACGAAAGAAGCTGTATGGATTTGATGGTGGTAAAGAGCACAAGTTTATCATGTTTCAATTCACCAATTTGCAGGCGTTTAACAAGGCCAAAAACTTGTGGTATAACGCAGACCGTAAACTGTTGGAGTCTGGTCTAATTTATGCTGATACTCCAACTTATCTTTATGAGGCAAATATCCCGCCTTTGTTGCGTTTCTTTCACATCAAAGAAATTAGTCCTTCCGGATGGGTTGCTCTTCCAAAAAAGAAAACCGTTGAAGTGAAAACGGGCAAGACAACTACTTGCAAATATGAGTTCACCATTGACTATAAAAACATTTTGCCACTAAATGAAAAGGAGACTCCGGTTCCTTATAAAATCTGTAGTTTTGATATTGAAGCTAGCAGTAGTCACGGTGATTTTCCTGTCCCAATTAAATTTTACAAGAAGTTGGCTACAAACATCATTGAACACTTTGAAAAGTTTTCAGATTTAACGCCAGAATTTTGTGACGTTGATTTGAAGCGCATTGTTTTAAAGGCTTTTGGGTTTTATCCGGAAGACAAGCTGCGACTCATAGACAGGGTGTTTCCCAAACAGGAACAAATGCCAAAGTCAGAGCACGAAGTCAAAGAAATGATTGATTCATGGCTTACAACTCCGCTAGAAAAAAAATCCGATGATGCTCTTAGTAATCAAATGAAGATTGAATCAATGTTTGAAAATATGAATAATGAAGAGGAAGAAGATGTTGCAGGTGCTTCATTTATTTCAAAAGGCAAGTCCAAAAAAGCTGACACCAAAAAATATAAAGTGTCAGACATTTTGTGCGATAAAACTCTAACAAGAGAAGAGAAGCTCAATCAGCTTAATATGTCGTTATCAGACAGAAATTCACGAATGCATCCATTCCCGGCATTGGAAGGAGATAAGGTGACATTTATTGGTTCAACTTTCCTAAGAGCCGGAGAAAAAGAGCCATATTTGAATCATTGTATTGTCCTCAACACTTGTGGAAAGGTTCCCGTTGAGAACTCGCAAATTGAGTCCTATGCGACAGAGCGGGAGGTTTTACTTGCATGGACTGAACTTATTCAAAAGGAAAATCCAGACATTGTCATTGGATACAATATATTTGGATTTGATTATGCATTTATGTTCAATCGCGCTCAAGAAAAGGGTTGTCTTCGCGAATTCTTGAAGTTGTCAAAAAACAAAAACGAGATTTGCGGCGAGGACCCATTTAATCCAAACACTTATAAGTTGGAGGAAACGAGTCTTAAGATTGCGAGTGGTCAACACGATTTAAAGTATATTAAAATGAATGGACGCATTCAGATTGATTTGTATAACTACTTCAGACGAGAAGAAAATCTTACGTCTTACAAGTTGGATTATGTTGCTGGTCATTTTATTGGCGATTACGTAAAATCACTTGACTCTTCAACAAATGAGAATGCAACCACGATTTATAGCGGAAATCTAACTGGTTTGCTAGAAGGAAGCTATATTCATTTTGAGGAGATTGGACATTCCGTTGATTATTATAGTGATGGTGCCAAATTTTCAGTTCTGTCAGTGAATAAAGAGACAAAGTCATTTGTTGTGTCAGGGATGGTTGCTCC
>Ga0304728_1001325_pt1 | contig 17703 bp, 14 predicted proteins | sample C_130625_MF_Meta_FD_190476 | JGI IMG/M metagenome (GOLD analysis project Ga0304728, IMG submission 190476) | Freshwater microbial communities from Lake Croche, Canada to study carbon cycling - C_130625_MF_MetaG (v2) (version 2) | ecosystem: Environmental > Aquatic > Freshwater > Lake | place... | reverse complement strand
TCTGCAACTTTTATGAAAAAAGTCTAAAAATTTCCGCAAAGGAGAGGGGGTATATATCCCAAAAATAATGTGGTAAATTTGTTTAGGTTTTCTATGGATTTCTAATGTTCTCTTGCTGTTGTTGTAAAATCATCATTGATTTGTCTCTTGAATCGTGTTTTGTCCATGGTAAGGATTTTAGGGACATTGTATTTAGTACGAATTTCTCCTTTTTTAGTATCTTTAACGAATTCCATTTTATTTGTTGTAATATGATCAACTTCTCCATGCACTAAAGATTTTAAAGTATGAATATTGAATTTTTTAGAATTCGAAAAATTAAGAGTAACGCCTTTGCATTTGACATCGAATTCCTCTTGGTCTAGACATCTATAGGCATACGATTTTGGTCCAGAAGAGACAAATTCAATCATAGGTGTTTTTAATTCAGGTTCCCAATCTCCAAGTAAAGTCCCCTCAGCCGTATTGTATAGTTTCTCATTGTATTCATAAATAATCGAATCTGTATCACAGTAAAGCACACGATCTTTAAGCTTTTCTAGTTCTTTGTATAATCTAAGTCGAGCCTGACCAGTGACAAAGCCTGCCAATGCACAATTTGTGGTAAGCAGCGATGAATTGTCACTATCTTTCTCAGTGTACTGGGCGTATACACAGTTTCCATCTATTAAAGTTTCATTATGAATAACAAGTTCGCCTTTCATGTGACGATTGAGAAGACGGAACCATTTGTCAGGTGTGCAGTATTCATTGCTTTTCATGTCATCTCTCTGTCCAAACTTTCCCCAAAGGCTATTCAATCTGATCTTTGCTAGCAACTTCATACCTTTATTTGGTGAAATTTTATGTTTATCCAGAATAACATTGCAATGTTCTTTGTATGCTTTAATGAATCCTTCGATGTCACTTCCTTCGTATCCAGACGACTCGACCTTGAGTTTCAAGAAATTTGAAACATAAGATTTGAACATGTCAGAAGATCGATCAAAGCAAAGGGATTTGTGTATTTTGGTAATGACATAACCAACTTCTAATGCCTTCAAAAGCTCTACAGAGGTGTACACGGTCTTGAACTTGGGTACAAGATCAAAAAGCAGCTTTTGGTTCTTCTTCTCAGCTAGAAGAGGAATTTGCAAACCCTTTGGTGGTACAACATCGACTTCATGATACCCAAAATTAGAATTTAAGAAAACTTTGATATTATCAGGCTCAGGATCGATAACCCATTTAGGTATACCACATGGAAGCTCATCAAAGTATTGCACAGTCGGATACAATGAATTGATATCTATGTATTTGCCATAGCGCCCCTCTTCAACTTCTTCAGGAGTCCACTCTTTGTAAAGCTTGAATGCTTCTGTGCGTCCACCGAAAAAGCCTCTCTTGCAAAAAGCATATTCTTCCTTTGTTAGGATAGCGATTTTGTCTTTTGGCATGTAGTTTGATCTGTACACTTTCATACAATCACTAGCAATCGTCGAGCACTGGAGAGGATTGATCCCGTCGCATTCAATAGCTGCTTTGATGTAGATTTCCATAGCCTCTTTTAAAATCTTGACATCAGAAATGCAATAATCTCTGAGCTCCTTTTCGAAATCATACACTCCAGTTTGCAGTTCGTACCATTTCATAAATTCTTCACGAGTATCGATAGACATCTGATCTGGAGCATAGTACTTGATATCAGGAATAGGACCAATGTAACCCCTATTTAAAGACGTATTGAAAGTGTATGGAAAGAAGCCTTTTTTAAGCTCTTTGATACCGAAAGTTTTTGGGAAAGTATGAAGAGCCTGCGCAACATGGTTGATAGAATCTAGGAAGCGTACAGACTTTACCTTCATGTACATAATCTTGTTTCCTGCCAGTATTAGCTTAGAAGGTCGTTTGTTGGTATTTTTGACAAGATGTTTGTGGACTAGCCATCCGTCATAACTTTTTGCGTTATGGGCGATAAACGTAGTGTTTTTCTTTGACAAAGCAAAATCGACAAACTCTTCAATGTTTTTCATGATGATTGGTTCTTCGGTAGAGAACAACTTCATGACAACACAAAGATTCACACGATGGACATTATTATCAAGAAACTCGCTTTCAAAATCATAAGCGTAAATGTCTTGTTTCCACTCCTTATATACTTTATCACCATCGACGATGACAAATTCATTTTTCAATGGTTTAATACAGCAACGATGGTTTTTATCGAAGTGAAAAGACTCGCATGCCTTGCAAAAGATCTCTCCACACTTGTGTTCAGGGAAATGCTCCTTGTTGCATCTTTTTCCACAAGCATTGCATTTGATGTAATGACCTTTACAGATCTCTGCGTGCTTCTCATGACATTGTGTGCCAGGACATTTGACATTACATAAAGCGCACGAAGGCCATGATGCTACTTTGTAATGTTGCTGTTTTGCATCAGTAGTTAGAAAATCCGTTTTACAGAGATGACAAACTGTTTCAATGCATTTATGAGCCTGAAAACTAATGCGAAGAAACGATTTGTTGCAAGAGAAGCACCATTTTCGGCATCTTTCAATGTCGTTTGTAGCAGAGTTGATGTCACTGATATAGTGATAATGACTCTGTTTGTCATCATAAAATAGGTACACAGATTCTCCATAAAAATGTTCAGTAGTGTAAACAGCTTGAAAGTTTAATCCGATTATGACGACACGTTTGTTTCTAAGATCAGCCCATTTTTCAAAGTCCACAAACGACATTCGCTCTTCGCATTCGATAGCTACAGCAATTTCTTTGGCTTTCTTTATCCATTGAGCCTCTCTAGCAGGTTTCAGTAAATTCTTAAGAGCGTCGTGATTAGCTGTTTCTGCTAAGGCAAGGCATCGTTGACCGCAAAGATCGTCATCATTGACAACTAAATGAATTCCTCGCTTCTTTAAAAAGGCTGGTATTTGGATAGAAGAACCGCCTTTTGGGATTCCACAAGAATGAATTGCGAATTTCGAGTTGTACAAATCAGGTTCGTAACTACTTTGATAAAGCATTTCCCATAGTCTTTTAAAATCGTCGAATTTAAGACATGGACCTAATTTTGAAGAAACAGTAATAGCTTTTGATTCTGTATCATCACCCTTAGCCTCTCTTAAATAGTCCCAGTAAGTCTTTCCTTCCTCATCTACCCTAGCAGCAGAGTACATAGAACGAATGTATGGGTCATCAGATTCAGACGGGTTGTAAGTAGGATCAGCTTGTTCATTTTCTGGGTCGGTTGAACAGAAGAAACGCAAAAGGCGCCCCTTCATACCTACAGATTTTATCAATTTTAAGTAACACTGTGCCAGCATTACATTCATAAAGTATTCCTCAGCAACGGAATCATCTTTCAAAAGCGATTTGATAATATCCTGATCACTCATAGAGACGTGAAGACTGAAAGCATAATCTTCAATTGAGAATTCGTTCTTTTTGTTTTCATTTTCAATAGTCGCAACAGATCGCATAAAAACTTCTTTACATAGTTTCACAAGAAGCGACTTGATGCTACTGGTATTACCAACGTTTTCTTTATCATCAGTATATCCGGCAGCCATAGCCGACATGAACTTTTTAGATTTTTCTACATTCTTCTTTCTGTAGATAGTATTCATAAGATCTTTCAGTACAGGCCTTAGAGATCTCTTTCTCATTGCGACAACCTTCCGATTCTCCTTTTCTTGATAAGACAATTGTGGTTTAGCTTTCCAAGCCTTCTTTGCGTCATTGTAATCAAGATTTTTTAAAGTTGAGAGGAAGCTAGCTTGACGGGGCATTTTTTTGTGGTTTATAGTATCAGTAAGATTTTATTTTTAGAATATTATTTATAATCACATTCTCTTTATATCCTGAAAATGTTCAAAAAATTTTATCCGGGTGAAACCGAATAAATTCTTACCAAAGTAGATTATCAGCAAACCAACCTCTTGTACCTACTTCATGTCTATCTCTCTCGTGGCGTTTTTTGTATGCAGCTCTACGCTTCAATGCATACTCTGAACCATTCTCTTTAAGAAATGTAGGGAAGTCTTTGTATCCATATGCACCAATGCTACAAATGTAATTTTCTCCTTTAAATACGTCAATTTTATATTTTGGATTTCTACTGGGAAAAATTTGAATATTTAGTTCTTTAGCTCTCTTGTAACTATAAGGGAGAATTCGATACATGGCATGTAGTAATATTTAGAATTAATCTTGAGAATCTGGAATCAGAAAATTGTGACCTCTGTATGGTCTCTCAAACTCATTTACTTCTGAAGAATCAGAAGAAAGCTCGTCATCAGCATCGTCGTTATCCATTTCTTCGGCTAAGACGAACTTGATGGTAACAGTCCACGCCTTTTCTTCTAAAATACGATTGGTATTTAAGTAATTATAAGCATCTTCTTCATCAAAATGATTAATAGTTTGGTCTTTACTTTCGCAGCAGTACATTTTTACATACCCTTCTTCTATTTCAGCCTTAACGTAGTTAGGAGTCATAGAACATAACATATTACGCATAGCAGTACTCTCTGCATCTTTGTACATAAAAGAGTAATCACCGACTAAAAAGCACTCAATTGACAGCAATTCAAGATAATTATAGTCTCTGATTATATCCTGCAAGTCTTCAGCGAAACAGTAAATTTGTTTGTACCTTTTTGAAAAGAACTTGCTCTGCGTTTTAAGTACGACAAGGTTAACGATTTTAGTTTGTGTCATTTTTTTTGGTCCGGGTTTTTTGAAGTGTTTTGAAATACTACTGAGATATTTTTTCTGGATATCATAATTATTCTAGTTCTTATATCCTTTTTGGAGGTCTACCTCGAGGTTTACGTGCTACCGATACCGACACAGACTTTGGTGGTACATGGAACACAATTTTACCAACATAATTAGGTTTGTTTCTTAATGCTGCTGCATATTCTCGATCAATGTGATTAAGATGAGCCCATGAGACTTCACCATTGAACTCTTCGCCAGCAGCTTTGAAAACATCATTCACGTCTTTAGCTGTGCAATAAAACCATTCTTGTTGATGAAGTCTTGTCGTGGTATTGATTCTGACCACTTTTGGATTTTCTTCTAGCCGTTTAAAGATCCATTTTTCTACTTTTTCATGCATCTTTTCACGACCTATTCCACGTGGATTAATTGGTATATGTGATATAAAAGCGACTAGATAAACACCTTGAGGGAAATACGTGTGGTATACTTCAGTACGATGATTGAAACTGTTTGCATACCCAATTTTAAAAACAGTCTTTCCACCAGACAATGTTGAAAATGGCGCAAATGCGTATATACCACCATCTTTTCGCGAAAATCCCTCTTGGTCAATCACCGTTATTTTTCGTCCAGTATTTTTAGTTGGATCAGCATTAGTTTTCTTCGGAGGCATAATTACACTTCTCTTTACGTTTAATGGCAGAAATTTTATTTTTATACCATTCTTTTTTATACAAAGCCGGATTGAATCTTGTCTCGTCATTATTTAAGTTTGCACATTTTAAAAGAATAAGCTCCCTTTTTCTACGTATGACATCATTTATATCAGAACAAGGAAACTCCTCAATAATCGTCATGACCCATTCTTTCCATGGCAAATCCTTTTCTCTAATAGTTTTGTAAATAAGTTTTTGATCATCTGAATTAAACACTTTTTGTTTGATAAAATGACGTCTTCTTACCATGTCAGAAGTGTATCCAACAAATTTGTCATTTCCATTTTCAAGAAGAAAAATTTTCATTTTGGATAAGTCGACAGATTTGTGAGGCATAAGGAACGATAAGGAACTAAAAATATTTTGTTCTATTAATTTACTAATGATATTTTATTTCTTATATTTAGAATTTAAATTTGAGAGGTTTCAACGATAATTTTTTATGCATGGATCCTCCCGAGAGAAATCGCTCTTCGTCTAAAATTTTCTTGTGGGATACACCATGCCCCTTTCTTTGGTGGAGATGCTGATCACTTAGCAATCTTTGCGTAAGTTGCTTTTTATGAATGTATCGACCTCCGCAGCCGTGCATAAGGATATGTTGTCTCATATTAATTGCTTATATAATTAAAGATAAGATTTTTATTCCCGTAAAAATAAAAATAACACTATTACATAAATGAGCGAACAAACAGCACCATACCCATATTTTAATGGCATTATTTATAGTCCATCATTATTCGGTACATCGTCAGGTGGATCATACTTACCAAGAACAGGAGTATCGACATCAGTAGCAACAAAAACGACTTTTAATGGTCCTATATTTACTTCTGGAATAACAGATAGCACAACAATTTCAGCAAATAATTTTACAGCAACAGGAACTTTAACGTTACCTAATAATAGTATTCCAGATAATTCTTTATCAACCAATGTAGCCCTTTTATCAGGAACACAAACATTTTCAGGGACAAAGACTTTTTCAGTTGCTCCAGTGATGAGTGGTGCTTCTATTTCATCGACATCTATTCCAGATGGTTCTTTATCTACAAATGTAGCATTATTGAATTCTAATCAAACATTTTCAGGAACAAATACCTTTTTAAATTCACCTGTCATGAGTGGTGCTTCTATTTCTTCAACATCTATTCCAGATGGTTCTTTATCTACCAATGTAGCCTTATTGAATTCTAATCAAACATTTTCAGGAACAAATACATTTTCAAATCCACCTGTAATGAGTGGTGCTTCTATTTCTCCAACATCTATTCCAGATGGTTCTTTATCTACCAATGTAGCCTTATTGAATTCTAATCAAACATTTTCAGGAACAAATACATTTTCAAATCCACCTGTAATGAGTGGTGCTTCTATTTCTTCAACATCTATTCCAGATGGTTCTTTATCTACCAATGTTGTTCTATTAAATGGGTCTCAAACTTTTACTGGTATTCCAAAAGCCCCTACCGCTTCTCTAGGAACTAACACGGATCAATTGGCTACAACTTCGTTTGTTATTGCTAATGCAGGAGGAGGTAGTTTATTATCAACTAATAATATTTTTACAGGAACGAATGATTTCTCGGCATTATTATCTGCGAATAATAGTCTTACAGCAAAAGGTGCTTTAGCAGTTGTAAATCCTATTGCAAACGCTGGATATTTAAGATTTATTTGTGATGCGTCAAAAAATTATATTCAAAGTGGATTGAATAACACAACATCAGTGACCGCTCCACTTATTTTTGCTTCTGTTAATGATACTAGTCCTTGGCTGACTATTACTTCTACAGGTATTACTGCCCCAAATCCTATTGTTTGTTCTAATTATATAGTAGGAGCGGGGTCTGTAGCATCAGCCACTTCTGGTAATGGTTATATTCAATTACAGGGTTCAGCTGAAAATACCCGTTCTGGATTTTTGGAATTCAAAGCGAATAATGGAACGACGAGGCTGGGGTATATTGGTTATATTCAGTATAATACTACTACACAACAAGGAGTAGGTCCTATAAATTTTTCGGCAGAAAACGGAACAACAGGTTTTTCTTTTGATAAATTAATTACTGCTAATGGTGGAATAATATCAACAGGATCAGGGTCTAACACAACAAACTCTGTTTTAGGTTTTGAAGCCTTAAAAGTAAATTCATCTGGAATCAATAATACTGCGATTGGTTATCAACCTTTACTAAAAAATATTAGTGGAAGAGATAATACAGCAATTGGTCTTGGAACATTACAAACTACAACTGCTAATTCTTATAATACAGCCATCGGTGGATACGCATTAGCCAATTTATTAAATTCTGGCACTACAAATACATACAATACTGCTATAGGCTTTCAATCTTTACAAGAAAATACAACTGGTATATGTAATACTGGATTAGGACACGCTTCATTATTATATAATAAAACAGGAATTGAGAATACAGCGATTGGATTTCTATCCGGAATAGGACAAAGCACAATAACAACAGGAGGAAGTTATAATACAGCAATAGGTTCAAATTCCTTACACGAGATAACTACTGGAGATAATAATACTGCTCTTGGTAGAGGGTCACTTTATACTAATTCAACAGGTGCAAGTAATGTAGGGATTGGTATGGATGCTTTGTATTATAATACTAGTAGTAATGACAATGTTGCAGTAGGTGTTAATGCTTTACAGCATAATACGACTGGAGGTCAAAATACCGCTGTTGGAACATCTGCTTTATTTAATAATAATGCTAGTGGTGCTATTTATAATGTAGGAGTTGGCTTAAATGCATTATATACTAATACTGCTGGATATACTAATACTGCGGTTGGAACAAGTTCATTATATAATAATACATCAGGAGCGACTAATTGTGCTTTTGGAGCAAATTCATTAGGTGGTAATACAACTGGAAGTAATAATAGTGCTCTTGGATACCAAGCATTTTCTACTGGAAATTATAATGATTCAACTGCTATTGGAGCAGGGGCACAGCCAACCGCAAGTAATCAAATTGTGTTGGGAAGGGCAACTGAAACGGTAATATGTCCTAATAGTTTAACAGCTAGTAATATTTCAACTAGTAATATTTCCACATCAACATCAACAATAAGTTATACAACACTTCCACCATCTATTCTAACTAATAGCAATCGTATAGGATATACTTTTATAGGAACTATATCAACATCAACACTTACTACATCATATACTACAGTTTCATCAATCACATTACCAGTTGGAGTATGGCTTCTTACATTTAATTTATACTGCACGAATAGTGGAAACCAAATTTTACTTTCAGTAGCAATAGGTCAAGGTAGTCCAGTATCAAGATTTAATGAAACTAGCACTCTAGGTATTAATCCTTTTGATGTTTCCTCATCTCTTACCTATATACTTTCAAATACTAGTAGTCGTGCGATAATTGCTTCCGCAAAATACACAGGAAGTGCAACCACTTTAACTCCAATTGACCCATACTCTAATTATAAGGCGGTAAGAATAGCGTAGGTACAGTATAATTTTCTCTTCTACACTATAAATGCCATATAATTTGATATTAAACTCAAATAATGTTGTAGGTAATTATAATACTACTTTTAGATATAACTTCATACAGGGTGCTTTACAAATACCAGAGGGCAGCCAAATTTGCGTATCTCAAATAGTCATGCCTTATTCATTTTTTAATTTAAATGCAGGATTATATTCGAATACAAATATTCAATTTACATTTTCAGGAACAACTTATAATTTTACATATCCGAATGGTTTTTATACAACACAAGATATGAATCAAGTACTCGAATTGTATATGATCAGTCAAGGACTTTATTTATTTGATACGACAAGAAGTCAAAATGTATATTATATTCAAATCATAACAAATGCCACATATTATGCGAATACTATTTATTGCTATCCAGTCCCCTCATCTTTACCAGCAGGGTTTACAAACCCTTCAGGTATATTTCCGTTCTCTGCTTTGACAAGAACACCACAAGTTAAATTTTTGGATAATCTGAGCTCTATTTTAGGTTTCGTAAAAGGTGTTTTTTATCCACCGAGTCTACAATCTACAGGTTATTCTATAAATTCCACAACGACACCAAATGCTACTCCTGTAAATTCTCTTATAGTGAGATGTACTCTATGTAATAATCGTTGCACTACACCAACAGATATACTTGATAGTTTTACACCAAACGTAAATTTTGGGTCCAATATTACATACACACCATCTTATGAAAAATGGATAGAGGCAACCCCTGGTAAATTTACAGTTTTTGAATTAACAATATGCGACCAGAATTTTAATCAAATACAAGCACAGGATCCTAATGTGTTAATTAATTTACTAATACGAATTCCTGCAGATGGTAACGAAAGTAAGAAAGTGGTAACGGAGGAACCTGAGAGATCCATTCCAACTAAGACTCCTAAGATTTCTATTATTCAACCATTATTTCAACCATTATTTTCTTCGGACGACCTCACTTCGGAGTTTTTAAGATTAAACTGAGAAAGATATTTGGGTCTTGCATGTACAACGTGTTGCCACTATCGTCATTGAATGTCACCTGTAGCAATTGGTGCTTACCTGGCTTCGCTTTGACATAAGCATCAGAAATAGGTAAATACTGGATATTAGAACCAAACTGTGAAGTAATCGGGATAAAATCAACGATATCAGTCTGTCCAATCGGTGAAATTGGATTCTCAGCTAAATTACATCTGACAAGAATACCGTTGACTGATGATCCCTTTGGCGCAAATGGTGGACTAGCTTGTAAAGAATTTCCATAAGTTGTCGATGATAAACCACTTGGTGCTGCAGAAGGATACGATCCTGTTGTGAATCCGAGTAAATTTCCAATACTTGATGTTGTAGAATTGGATAATGGAATCACTAGTTGAAAGAAAGAAGAGGAGACATAACCGCCAGCCCATGCTGTAGTACCGTTAGAGCCGTTTGCCTGTGTATACCCAGCACCAAAAGTCGCGGATATCGAAGCTAGAGCAGGAGTAGCAATACATGTGACTGCATTAGTATACAAGGGTGTGTACAGAGAGATAGAAAGAGGATATATAATAGTTGGGGATAGTGTGTTTATCTGCGCTGTCGAAGAATAAGTAGTATTATAGGTTGCAGTTAAAACAATAGGACCAATAGTCTGTGATGTTGATAAGTTGTATGTCGTTGCTGATGCCAAAGACGTAACTGTATTTGTAGTAACTCCCTGACCAGTTATCACAGCATTGACAGGAAGACTCACAGGTGTTGCCGCATTTGGTGTTAGAACCGTACCAGATATAGAACCAATAAAAGAAATGCTGTTGCTTTCAGAATATGAAGTTGATCCAACTGAATACCAGTAATGACCATTCTTCACAAGAGTCTGTTGTAGCTGAGCATTCAAATCTGAAATTAGATAAAATCCATTATTTAGCGATACAGGATAATATGTTCCGTTAAAGTTGTACCCAAAAGTAGTATTACCTATCTGAGTACTGATGTTTGCCCATGAGTATGGGATTGAACATGAATTAATAGACAGCTCAGATCCTTCCGGTATATCGAAGCCATTCGGAAAACTGTATGTAAAGACGTTATTCTGGTTTGAACTAACATTTTTGTTATTGAGATAAAAGTTGTATGATTTCATATTTTTCTCTCCTAGTATTACAATAAAGGATCACATAAAAAAATGAAAAATAAAGATGAAATAAAAGACTGGTATAAAATTTGCGGAACATCGGGTGTAGGTATTCAAAGAAAAAATGATAAAAATTTTACACGTCATTTCATAAAACCATGTACCATGATTGCTGTGATAGGTCCAACAGGTGCTGGTAAAAGCAAATCAATTGTTGAATTCCTGTCTAGAAAAAATGAAGCTTTCCATCGGATAATTCTATTCAGCGGATCAACAGTAGACGAGCCTTTGGTAAACTTACTCAGAAAACATATCGACGGAATTGAATGTATTGACAAAGCAGAAGAACTTCCAGAACTAACAGATATGAATGAAGAAGACAAAAAGTCAGAGAAGCTAATCATTTTTGACGACATTATTAATCTTCCTAGAAAACAAATGATCAAAATCCAAAAGTGGTTTAACTCTGCTAGAAAGTACGGATACACATGCATAGCCACCGCGCAGAATTACACAGATTTGCCTATCCAGATAAGGAGAAATTGTCATCTTTTTATTTTATTTAAGTTAAACGATATGAATACCGTCAACACAATTTTAAAAAATCATAACACGAATGGAGATGATCCTGCTGCAGTAAAACATGCTTATTTCTTAGCGACTCAAAAGCCAGGCGACTTCTTTTTGCTCGATACAACATCAAATGATGAAAAGAGATATCGCAGATTGTTCACAGATTTTATCGACATTAATCGTATATAGAGAAATAATTTATAAAAAATATGGAAGAAGGTCTTTATGCTAACGAAATAATACGTATTTTAAGAGATGCAGACCGTGAACGCTCCCGGAAGGGGCTGACCTTTGGTGAAATCAATGGTTGCTTTTCAAGAGATAAACTGCCAAAAATACTTGATTTAGGCTGGTATATACTGAATCTGCAAGGTGCAAATCAAGGGGATAAACAAGGGACTCATTGGGTAGCCTTTAAAGTGTTTCCCGAAGCTGTTTGTTATTTTGATGCTTTTGGTTTCGGACCACCTGTAGAAGTTCTAGAACATACTAATAAAAATAAGTCTAGGCTATTTTACTCGACAAAAGAAATTCAGGATTACAAGTCCTCTGCATGCGGATACTTTTGTATTGGTGCTATTGTTTACGATAAAGGATATGGTTATCCTTCCGAATTATTTAACAATTACATTAACCGATTTTCAGAAAATACTAAACTGAATGACTTTATTTTAAAAATGTTGTTAAAGGAAAAAAATATTTATGTACGCTAACCTTCGGTGTACGCTGACCTTCGGTACAAGGGCTTAACGTCTTCCTCTACGTTTTCCACCAACACCGTATCCTGCAGCGATCAATGCTCCTCCTTGGCCACGTCCTCTTCTCTTACGGTTACCAACACCTAGACCGATAGGAGCGAGAGCTGCCATAGTCGCAAGCTGAGGACCATGTTCAATAAGACCAGAGAGAATATCAGATCCGTGCGAAGCAAGTTGATTTCCGAGTTCACGACCAGCATTTTTCAACTGATTTAATCCTTGCATGCCAATAATACGGGCCTGTCCTTTTAATTCATTTAACCCTTGCTGTCCAGCAGATCGAGCCTGTCCAATAAAATCGTTGCCAGCATCGCGAGCCTCATCATAGAAACGGTTACCTGCATCTCGGAGCGTATTTGCAACAGGAGCAAAAGCAGTAGCTAGAGGCTTAAAAGTATTTCTAGTACGACGAGCTAGACGTTCAGCGTATGTCGAACCTCCTTGAACGCCCCATTGTGAGGCTGACCTTTGGTGAATGCCTCTCATATGCTGGTGAGCGTGCTGTTGAAAAGGATCAAACATAATCGTGGAACCGCATCCTTTCATAGAAGCTTTATGGATCTTCTTATGTTGCTCTTCGGAAACAGCGATTGGTAGACCTCTTCCTTTCTTAACACGAATTCTATCGCCTCTAAGTAGTTTTCCAATCTGTGCTGGAGAAAGAGATTCAACTTCAATTTTGTGGTACATTGTTTATATATTACGAAGAAGAAAATAATTTTGCGGAAAAGGAATTTTATTTCTTAAATTGAGAAAGATATCTATTTATCTCTTTCTGGGTAATTACATTTAAATCTTTCAAAGTGTGCAGAGTTTGATACAAATCCTTTGCCAGCAGAGGAGAATTATTTCCAGCTTCAACTTCGCCTTCAATTAGCTGCATTCTCTTTTTCATATCAGCTACTGTCTTGTCGTGTTTGTTGTCTCCGACCTTTTTGTTGAGACCTGCTATGTATAACACGCGATCATAAATGTGTCTTTCTCTATCGTGGAGACCATTAATTTCTCTTACGGTAGGATTAGATCCATCGAGTAACTGAATAATAATTTTAACAAAATGGTCGCTGACTTTCGTATTTGGAAGACCAACAATGGCTTGCAACCCCTTTGTGGGATACTTTACAGAAAAGATGTTCTTATGGTAAAGTTTGTCATAATTTATAATAAGCTTACCAAATCTAGCCCACTGATCAATCTCTTCCTGATCTATACCTTTACCTTTTGTCGTTGGTGTTGTTGCTTTTCGTGGCGATTTTGATGGCGATGTAAACGGATCTGATCTTTTCGCAGGTACTTCTTTCATTAACTGCTCGAACTTGTACTGATTATCATAGATTTTATCAACATTTTTTGAACTACTAATAGCTCTCTGTAATGAGTTATACGGTTTTTTAAAATCTTCAGTTAAATCATTACGATGTATTATCTCATAAAGCTGATTAAGACTTTCACGCTTAAAGTTAGGTATTTCATCGAGAGGAAGCTGATCCTTTAGTTCACTGATTCGTTGCGCTTTTATAGCAGATTCTGACATAGGCTGAGCACTAGAGGCTTGTTTAGCACCTCCTACAAATGATGCTGAAGTTCTTGCTGGTGTTGCTAGCGATGCTAACGATGCTGGCGATGCTGGATATTCTTCTGTGAATGGTACAGCTTCTTGCTGCTTTTCTCCTCCTTTATCGTTTAATTCTGCTCTGAAATAATCCTCTATAAAATTGTAAAATTCTTGAGGCCCCACAGCAAATCGATATGTACCATATTGTCTAGTAAAGTATTTATAAATTCCTGGCCATTGTTTAATTATTTTTAGTTTTTCAAGGTCGGGATAATGATGATAAATAGATTCAATCTTGACATTATCATTGAAAAGCTCCATGAGATGGTTGCGAAAAGTATTCTTTGCAAAGATTTTAGCATCTTCGAGTTCTTCATCTGCTGCTGATACCTCAGCGTTGTCTTGCATTCTTTGATAGTAGTCTGCATCAGTCTCGCCTTCATTTCTTTCCGTGTTAAATCCATTTTGATTTAACGCTTCAATTCCTTTGTTAAACATTTCCATAGCAATTTCTTGATCTCTCTCATACTGATCTCTTATTGAATCATTGGCGGCTACAACTTCATCGTTGTTACCAATAAGACTCTCAATATTTCTTAGATTACCTTCAAGTTCTTTTGATAAAGTATTAGCACTTTCGATTTGGGTGTCGTATTCTATAATCCGTCCCTTATTAGGTGTACCTGCAGCATAAGATGTTCTTTTTTGAATTAAATCGGCAAGTTTTGCTTGTATAGCTTCAATCCTCTTCGAAGTTTCATCATGCTGTTTATTAAGCCTTCGAATATCTGCTGAAGACAATTCCACACCGAGTTTATCATCTATTGGCGGCACATTTGGATGAGGAGGCATTTGATATTTCCTATATACCATGACAGGTTTACCAAATTCATCAAGGATAGGCTCACCTGTTTCAGTATCAATTTTGGGAATAGCCTGAGCTTTCTTAAACTGAAGATTGTATTGACGAACAAGTTCTGCATCAACTTTAGATAGACGATTAGCCAAATCCGTGTTCTGCCGAGGTCTTGCAGCTCTTGACACCTTGTCATTGGCGATCATAAGATCAAGATCTAACCTGTTCTGCGCAATAAGTTTTTCGAGTTGTGACATTTCTTTTTACTAGTATGATAAGATTTTAAATTTATTGAAAACTTTTAAAACTTATTATGTTTTATTTTGTTGGTTGGATGGTGGTACAGCAATTTGAGTACCTCTTTCTTCATCGCCAGACATTTCATGCGCAGTATCCCGGACAATTTTAAGACAACATAAGTCGATATGCGAACATTTACTTTTAAAACAAAGACGAGCGACTCCAAAGAATAGAGTTGCCCCAGTCGTGCAAATTAAAATCCAGAAGGTTTCAGATAACATTTTTTTCTTTCACTTAATATATAAAGATATTAAATTCTCATTGCTATAGATAATCATGACGGATAACTATGAATTCTCAAAATCCTCGATCGAACAGAGTCTTGACAATGCTTCTCCCTATGTTTCCAAACAGTGGGGATACGTCGGAGATATTAATTCAGGTGTTTACGCGAACTCTGGGTTGACACTTGTCACTTTTGACCTCTCTTCCATCTTTAACTCGGTATCAATGGTCGATATATCGTCCAGTTACATCACGGTTCCTATTCAAATCGTAAGTGCTTATACCAGTAATAACAGCACTGGAGCTCTTGTAACGCCTACATCAAATGCTGCTCCATGGGCGGCTCATGGCCCCAAATCTGGATCCCATCAATTTCTACACGCCGCAGATCTTCAGGTCAATGGAAAGACTCTCCAGCAATATACTCCCTATCTCAATGTATACAGTCACGCAAAGCTTATTTCTCAGATGAGCCAAGACGATTTGAGAACCTTAGGGCAGAGCTTGAATCTTGGAGAGACTCTCGATAATCCCCAGAGCTTAAAATTTAATATTCAGGCTAACCAAGCATCGTCTGCTGTTACATCTTACCCTGGAGCGGCTGCTAATGGTCTTGCTCTCACAACTGGCCTTATAGGAGGAAACGGAATTGTGAATAATAATCCGTTTGCTACAAACGGTACTCTTCAGATTGCAGCGATTGGATTATCAACAGCCGCTGGTTTTGCGGCCGCTGCGACATCATTTGTTTTATCTGCAGCTCCTACAGGTCAAGCTATTGCAGTCGGTATGTTCATTCAGGTACCTGGTGCTGCGGAAACCTTACAGCCAAGTACTGTAGTCACCGCAGTATCTGTAAACGGTTTGACTATCTCATTCTCACCGGCTGTAGCTAACGCAAATGCTAATATAGTTGATGTTGAGTTTTTCACATATGTCGGCAATGGAGGTGACGGTTCTCAGGGAATCCAGGGTCTTGGTTCGTACAATAACGGTCTTTTTTCTAGAATTAAAAAGTATGCTGATGCTACAAACGGAACTGTACAGAATCTTTATGGTGCTTCAGCAAACACTGGAGCTGCGGCATCAACTATTTTGACTTCTACTCTTGCAAATAACGAATTTAAACCTGTAACATATATTTCAAATACCAATTACATCGTAACAAACGATATTCTTATCTTAAGAGTCAGAGACATTTTTGATTCATTGAAAAACTTCCCAATCTCAAAAAGAATCGATGCTCAGCTTCGTCTTTATATCAATACAGGTGTGGTTGGCTCTGTAGTGCAATCTGGAGGAACCATGTTGCATTCTGCTGGTACAAACTCATTCACAAATACTTGTCCTATTATTCAGTCTTCTCTTCAAAATATTCCATCAGGCGCAGCTGGAATAGTCACGGGCGTCTTTATAGCGAAAGCAACTACCACAAATACTTTTGGTGTAAATTTAGCTTCATGTAATACTTCAAATCCTATGTTGCAATGCAGATTCGTTTATCCTATTGTCACATTGAAACCAGAGAAGCTAAGATTGTATCAGAGCGAAAATCTCAATAAGAAGTTTGTATACACTGATATTCTCTTTAATCAAATTAATGCCATCACTTCTGGGGCTACTTTTAGCGGTATTCTTCAGACTGGTGTTTCTAACATAAGAGGTATTTGGATTATTCCTTTTGTTTCCAGCTCAATTAATGGTTCTGTTGTTGCGGCAAACGTTGCTAGCGGTATAACTTCTTTCTCGCAACTTCAAAGTCCCTTGGACACATCTCCTGCTACTAATGGACCTCTTTCAATAACCAATCTTCAGGTTACAATTGGAGGCCAGAATGTCTTGATGAACACATTGAATTTCACTTTCGAAAATTTCTTGCAGCAGGTTGGTCTTTACGAAAAGCTAAACGCGGGAGATCTGGGCCTCAGTTGTGGCCTACTCAATCAAACTTATTGGGAGAATGCTTACAGAGTATACTATGTTGATTGCACTCGCGGTATGCCAGGTGATCTCATGTCTCCAAGAACAGTTCTAGCTTCTTGGCAGAATAACACCAATGTGACTGTGGACTATATGACATTCGTTGAATACTTCGTCGAGGCAACTGTAAATGTCGAGACAGGTATCGTGACCAAATAAAAGTAGAAATCCATAGAAAACCTAAACAAATTTACCACATTATTTTTGGGATATATACCCCCCCTCCTTTGCGGAAATTTTTAGACTTTTTTCATAAAAGTTGCAGATAAAAAGACGGGATTTTGCCATTTAAGACACACACATTTACTCACGCGAAAGAGGGTCGAAATCAGCCTGCTAAGGCGAAATTTTGACCCTATTCGCGTGAGACAGTTTTTT
>Ga0304728_1001322_pt1 | contig 17721 bp, 36 predicted proteins | sample C_130625_MF_Meta_FD_190476 | JGI IMG/M metagenome (GOLD analysis project Ga0304728, IMG submission 190476) | Freshwater microbial communities from Lake Croche, Canada to study carbon cycling - C_130625_MF_MetaG (v2) (version 2) | ecosystem: Environmental > Aquatic > Freshwater > Lake | place... | reverse complement strand
GGAGGTGGTGGAGGCGCTGCTTCCACACTAGGTACTGCTGGCTCAGGCGGTAATGGCATTGTTTATCTTTACTTCTAAGGAGTTCTAATGGCTATCAAATACGAATACAACTCACCTTGCTGCGGTCACTTCTATGTTGAAGTGCGCAATCCAGAGGATGCTCAAGTTGTGACAAAGTGCAATGTCTGCGGACAGGGTGAGTATGTGCTGATCCAGGAAGTAGCTTTAGAAGAGACAATCACAACAGTTTCGGAGTAAACAGCGATGGCAATCTATAACGAGAACATTGCCTATAACGCGGCAGGGGTTCAGTATAACTCTGGGATCAACACAGTTAATGCTGGCTCTTCTATTGTCATTTCCGCAACAACTACAGCTTTAATTGCTCTTCTTACTTTTACAGGTAGTTCTTCTTCTTTTGCAGCAAATCTTACTGCTGATGCCAATATAACTCGATATGCTCAGACATCAACCAATTTAACGTCTACCCAAACTGCCGATTCCAGTATAACTAAATATGCTCAAGCATTAACTGATTTAACGGTTACTCAAACCGCCAGTGTTTCACAAAACAAAAACATAAGTTCATCCTTTTCCGCAGTATTTACTCAATCAGCCGATGCCACAAAAAATCAAAACATAAGTTCATCTACAGCGGTAAGCACATCCCTTCCAGCCACACTTGTTTATTTAAGATCTGCTGATTCATCATTGGCGGCAACAACAACGGTTTCCTCAAGCGCCATACGAACAGTAAATTCCAATTCATCAACTTTAATTTCTGCGGGGCTTACTGCTGATGCTTCCGTCAATAGTTTAATTAGCACAAATACCAGTGTTATTGCTTCTTTACCAGCAACAGCTACATTAAATTCTTTAATTCGTTCATCTTTAGGCATAACAGCAGGATTATCCTCAAAGGTAAAAAGGTCCAACCCAATAACCGACCATGACACTGTTTTCTATGGTCAGATTATGCCTCGTCCATGGGCGGGAGAACTGCTTCAGCGCCAGTGGGCTGGAGTGATCCAAACTGAACGAGATGAGTCAGCAAACCTTGGAACTAAACAAGCTGATGGTATCCTTGGCGAGCGCAATAAGTTTGCCACACTAGCCCAGCGCCGTTGGGAAGGGATGCTTTTATGATTAACAACTACCCCCGTGAGAGCGTTGAATTCCAACCTATCCTCATCACCCTTGACGGGACTCCGTTCACAACTGCTGCTGATATTGAAGTTGCTATCACTGCTCAGAACGCCCGTCCATCTACTTGGATTGCTTCGACTTCTCTTAACGGAGAAATCGGCGTGATGATCCAGAACCTTGCAGTAGGAACATATTTAGTGTGGGCAAGAATCACAGACTCGCCAGAGATTCCTGTTATCAATTGTGGAGCATTTGCTGTATCGTAATCCTCAGCCCTTCCTAATCGGCTGAAAGACCCTCGCGTTTCACCTTCGCGGGGGTTTTTCTTTTGTGTCGCACTTCAAATCTCAACCATAATCTGTTAGGCTCTGCCCACCACTAGAAAGGGTGAATATGATCGACAAGATTCTTGAGGAAAGACAAGAACAATATGGCGATGCTGAGGATAACTTCTTAGCCATTGGTCGCATCTGGGGAGCCTTGCTTCGCATCGATGACATCAAGCCACACGAAGTAGCTTTGATGATGGATGCGTTAAAGACAGTGCGCATATTTCAGAACCCAGTTCATAAAGATTCATACGATGATAAAGAAGGCTACATACGCCTTATCAGAGAGTTTGTGGGTATCTAATGGGATTACTAGATGATCTAAAGAACGATGATAACTTCGTTGATAAGCCACGCTCTTGGTGTTCTACTTGCACATTGTTAGAAAACCTACCGCCAGAAGAACGCAAGTTACTCACCGCAAAGATGGACGATAAATCTATTTCCCATTCTTCTATCAGCAAAGTTCTCAAGGCTAACGGTTTTGACTTAGCAACTGGAACTCTCGGCAGACATCGACGTGGGGAGTGCCAACGTGTCGCTAAAAGATGATTTAGAACAGATTGAGAAAGATAAAGATCCAGAAATTGTGGAACTCCGCAAGGCTCTTATCAATACTCAGAAGCAACTACAGAAGCAGAAGCAACGAGATCAACTTATGGGCGAAGCAGTCTTTCGTGCTGCCTATGATGCGATGCTTGCCATGGGTCATATAAAGCCCGTAGAAGCGCCGAAGAAGGATGTTCGTAAAGCCAAGTCAGAGGTTGCATTACTCCACGCTACGGACTGGCAAGGAGCTAAGATAACTACCTCGTACAACTCTGAGGTAATGAAGAAGCGAGTCATGGACTTTGCTTACAAGTCTGTAGAGATTACCGAGATTGCCCGCAAGCATCACCCAGTTAAGGACTGTGTAGTGATGTTTGGTGGGGACATGATTGAAGGTTTGTTTAACTACCCTGGACAACTCTGGGAAGTTGATAGCACTCTCTTCGAGCAATACACAACAGTCTCTCGTTTGATGGTGGACTTCGTGCGTTACCTTTTGACGCAATTTGAAACCGTTAAGGTTGTTGCTGAATGGGGAAACCACGGGCGTATTGGATCAAAGCGTGACCATGTACCAAAGGCAGATAACTTTGACCGTATGTGCTACGAACTAGCGCGCCAGTTACTCGCAGGAGAGAAGCGCCTCAGTTGGGAAGATTGCCCAGAAGATATTCAGAAGGTTGAGATTGGAAACTATCGCGCACTCTTGATGCACGGCGATGAAGTTGGTCGTGCTGGCTTTGCATCTCCAGCAGCTTGGCAAGCAGCAGGAAACCGATGGAAGGCTGGCTCATTCAAATGGTTCTTCCAAGATATTTACCTTGGTCACTACCACCGATTTGCACAGGAACCAATGTCGGATCAGACAGGTTCTATCTATTGGACTGGTTCTACTGAGTCCGATAACCGATATGCAAGAGACTCAATGGCAGTATCGGGCGTTCCATCCCAGCGACTTCACTTCATTGATCCAGTGAAGGGCCGCGTTACTTCTCAATACCAAATATGGCTAGACTGATGTTTAGGTTCGAGTGTCCTGGTTGCGGAAATGTAATCATCACTTCGATTAACGATGATTTAGATTGTCCTATTTGTTTCTCAATGCTTGAGTTCAAAGGAAAAGAAAAAGGTGAAAATGAAAGCAGTTAGTTTGTTTGCTGGTGTAGGAGGATTTGACCTCGCACTAGAACGAAGTGGCGTAGAAGTTGTAGCGTCAGTAGAGATTGATAACAAGGCTCAGGAAGTGCTACGCCGACGCTTCCCGAATTCAACAATCTTTGGCGATGTTACGGAGGTAACAGGTGAGCAACTCATTTCAGCAGGATTCGATCCCGTCGATGGAATCATTACAGGAGGATTTCCCTGCCAAGATTTGTCCGTCGCTGGTAAGCGAGCAGGACTGGCGGGAAAACGGTCTGGACTTTTCTGGGAAATCTGCCGACTCCTTGACGAAACAAGAACGCAAAACTTTATCCTCGAAAATGTCCCTGGTTTACTTTCCAGCAATAACGGAAGAGACATGGTCGTTGTCATTGAAGCGTTGGTCCAGCGCGGGTATCGCGTGGGATGGCGGGTGCTTGATGCTCAATACTTTGGAGTACCCCAACGGCGCAGAAGAGTCTTTATTGTCGGAAGTCTTGGAGACAGCGGGCGATCACCTCAAGAAATACTCAATCTCCGCGAAAGCCGCAGCAGGTATTTTGAGGCGAGCAAGCAATCGGGGCAAGTCCCTTCCAACGCAGTTACAGAACGCGCTCGAAAGCATACGGTAGGAACTTTAACTGTATCTGATTTAATCAAAGGTCAAATGAGCAACGAAGCAATTCAAAACAATCTATTGCAGGTTGTCGATGTGGTTCAGTAAAGGCAAACGCGCCTCTTCTTACGACGATTACGAAACTTGGATTCAGGGGGGGGTAGTTCCTACATTGAACCGCATGGATAACAATGGAGAGTCATACGCAACCGTTCTCATCATCGATGGGACTCGCGTTGGCGATGTAAGAGTTTACGAAGATCAGATAGCACCGACAGTTATTTCACGATATGGAACTGGTGGAGGAAACGTGCCAATGGTATTTCCAATTCAGGATGGAAGAGACATGGAAAAGAATCAGAATGGATTGGGAGTCGGAGCAGAAGATGCTCCTTCCTATACTTTAGATCGCACAGGCGGACAAGCAGTTGCTTATTCAATCCGCGAAGATGCAAAAGCTAATAACTTTAGCGCGACTGAAACAGAAGTATCTCTTGCGCTGCAAGCCCATCAACCATCTGTGCAATCTCATCATGCCCAGTTGTTTATCGATCAACCACCAGTTGTCCGCCGACTAACACCAACAGAGTGCGAGCGCCTTCAAGGATTCCCAGATGGTTGGACTGATGGACAAGCAGACTCACATCGCTATAAGCAAATGGGTAACGCTGTTGCAGTACCAGTAGTCGAATGGATTATTAACCGCTTAGTTAGCGCGGTTGACTGATTTGAATATAAGGTGGAGCTGTGAAAGCAGTTAGTCTAGCCGCTATGTTCATTGCTTCTAGGATGTCAGCCCCAGCATGGAGAGCGCCGAGGGCGTAGGAAGATCCAGAACCGACGGCGTAGATTCCAGGATCGTTTCTCGACGCAACCAGTTCTTGATCGACATCAAAGATATATCCACCCACGGCGATAAGAAACTGAAAGCGCATCTCAGATGATGGTTCGTTAAAGTTATAGCCATGTCGGATTAGGCATTTGCGAAGAGACGGCATCGCCTTGGTAATCATAAAATGAACCAAGTCTTTCTTATCTCTTGCCGTCAACTTAGGTGGGATCCAAAGATGCTGGGCGATGTCGCAGGGTGATGCTTCACCAGAACCTCCAATAATAAAATCGCCACGCTTATTCAGCTTTGTAATAGTTGGGTGGCTATAGATTCGACCCTCAGAATCGGTAGTACGGCTATCCGCCATGAGGGTGCAGTGATCCTCGTACTCAACTCCAATGATTGTGGTCATGGGGAGAATCCTCTCACGACACGAAGAAATGGGTTGTTGACACCCCGTAATCTTTGGCTATAGATTACGCACACACGGGTTAAATAAAACCCCAGACGAAAGGTAAAAGATGAGCGGTACATTAGTAGTCCAATCCGACCAAAGTGGATGGACAGATAAGCAGTTAGCAGTCCTCAAGCAAATCGGCGTACAGAACGCCTCTCAAGGTGACTTGGATATTTTCTTTAACTATTGCCAGCGCACAGGACTGGATCCATTTGCTCGCCAGATTTACATGATTAACCGTGGTGGCAAGTGGGGCATCCAGGCATCCATCGATGGACTTCGTATTGTCGCGCAACGATCTGGCAACTACGGCGGCCAGACTCCAACTCAGTGGTGCGGTCAAGATGGCGTGTGGACTGATGTGTGGTTGGCAACAACTCCACCAGTTGCAGCTCGCGTCGGCGTTTACTACAAGGATGTTCAGAACCCAACATGGGCAGTTGCTAAGTGGGATTCATACGCAGTTCCACAGAACCCAATTTGGAAGAAGATGCCAGACCTTATGCTCGCTAAGTGTGCAGAAGCGCTCGCTCTTCGCAAAGCATTTCCTAATGATCTCTCTGGTATTTACACCAGCGAAGAGATGGCTCAGGCAGATGTAGATAAGAAGCCAGCAGAAGCAAAGCAAGTCAGTTCAATTCCACAGGCAGTTCAATATGCACCAGAAATGGTTGCTGATGCTGAACTTATTATTAAATCAATTTCAGAAGTAGATACTATTGACGAACTCCGCAAGATTTGGACAATGGAATCTACTTATCTTGATATTCCTGCTGGCGGTACAACACTTAAAGAAGCAATCAATGTTCGCGTTAAGGAACTGACAGATAAGTTGAATAACACAGAAGTGGTTGATGCAGAATGAGCGTCGAGGTTGGAGAGCGCCTAGCGAATGAAGGCTCACAACTAGCCATCATTTTTCAAAGAGAGTGGTCACGCAAAGCTGAGGATTGGTTTGCAACCTTGATTCCTGGTGACACCTTTACTTCCGAAGACATGATTACCGCTATTGGATTCCCCGATCAACGCACACCGAATTCTAATAACGCCATCGGATCAAAGATTCGTACTTGGTCACACGCTGGTTTAGTGACTAAGCGAGGATACGCAAAGACAACTCGCTCTCAATCTCATTCACGCATCATCGTATTGTGGGAGAAGAAATGACAGACATCATCGTAACCCCAGCACAGGTTGAACAGAAGATGATTCAACTCTCCAAGGAGATTGATGTTGCCCAAGCCCAGTTAGAGTCAGCCGAAACCAACTACAACGATGTCAAAGCAAAGTATGAACTTGGACTTGCCAAGGCTCGTATCTGCATGGCATCTGAGAAGAACGCCAATGGCAAGCCATTAACTGCAACCGAGAAAGATGACTTTGCATTAGTCGAGAATGAGGACTTGCACCTGCTATTGGCATCTGCCGAAGCTGTTGTTCGTGCTTCACGCGCTAACGCATCTCGCCTAAAGACTCAGGTTGATTTAGCCCGCAGTATCGGATCATCGGTTCGTGCAAGTCTGGATCTCCAATGAGCGAAGAGATACTTAATAACCCAATAGCTGAATCTTATTGGCGCGCAGTTATCGTAAAAGAAATTGAAGCGCTCGCTACAACCGTATCCAACTCAGACTTTGAGCAGGGTTTCCTCAAGGCTAAGGCTCTTGCGATTGCTGCTGCGAAAGGAAAGAAATGACACGGGAAGAAGTAGTAACTCAGACATTAGTTGAGAGAGGCTTCACTGGCTTTCAAGCCAAGAAGATTGCTCACGAAATTATCCGCAACCTAGTTGCCTACTCACGCATCCAAGATCAGAGACAACAATACTTCTTTGAATTAACTCGAAAGGCACAACGATGAGCGAAGAGACAAACGCCTATCTAGGAACCATGCTTGTTCGCGCATTGAACAACTGGGATTCCAGGAGAGCGCGTTCAAAGCAAGTCGAGATTGGCCCATCGCAAATTGGTGGATGCAGACGGCAGGTTTACTATCAACTGATTGACGCACCCAAACTTCATACGCCAGACAAGTTGGCTTCGATTATGGGTACGGCAATTCACGAAATGATTGCTCAGGCTATTAAGTCAGAAGATCCATTTGGCGATAACTTCCTCATCGAACAAGAACTAGATGATGATGGATTGCCAGCGCATACGGACTTATACATCCGCAATAAAGGTCTAGTCGTTGACTGGAAAACCACTACCAAAGCTGGTCAGCGTTACTTCCCATCCGAGCAACAGATCATGCAGGTAAATCTGTATGCCTATATCTTGGAGAAGAATGGCGAGACACCGAAAGAAGTCTCATTAGTATCTATCGCTCGCGATGGAAAGATGGAACATATTAAGACTCACTCTGAACCATATAACCGAGAACTTGCTGAGTCTGGGTTGAAATGGCTTGAAGAAGTTAAAGAGAGCGCCGAGAAGCGAGAGATTCCAGAACCAGAGAAACCTAAGCATTTTTGTTTTGCTTCATGCCAGTGGTACGACGCAACTGGGGAGGTTGGATGCGCGTCTATGCGTCGTTCGTAGATTGGTCTAAAGGCAGTTGCCAAGGGTTAGATACGAATATCTTTTATGATGTAGAAGAAATTCGCCAAGCCTCACCCGAACGCAAGTTGAAGATGGATCGTATTCGCCAGTTGTGTACCTCATGTCCGATATTTGAGAAGTGCCTACAGTGGGGCTTTGAGAATGAGAGTTACGGAGTTTGGGGTGGAATGACAAGCGCCGAAAGAGATGCTGTCGCTGGCGTTGCTAAGATGGAATGGCGCAGTAAGACATTAGACGAGATGGGACAATTTGGCGTGAGTGAAGCTGAGATAAAGCGACACATTCGCCCTAAGTCAGTCTCGCCGTATAACAGATGGAGTAACCATGATTGATTTGTTTGGTCAGTTCTGGAACGCCTACCCTCGCAAAGCCAGCGTTAGAAGCGCTCGCGAGGCGTGGGCAATAGCCATAACTAAGCACCCCGCAGAGAAGATAGTTCAAGCTGCTCAACGCCTAGCCGCCGACCCCAATCTGGATCTAACCTTCACGCCCGCACCAGCTCGTTGGCTTGAACAAGAGCGCTGGCACGATGGGCAATTGCCACCCCGCCGATTAAGCCCCCAGGAGGCTCAGGAGAAGGAGAAGGCATTGGCTAGGGAAAGGGATGAAGAAGAGCGCAAAAGGTCGCTACAACTGGCACAGGAGGCTGAAATCGCCCGTCAAAATGCAGTGCCATTGCCGCCAGAATTGAAGGCTGAATTGCTTGCTAAGTGGGCGCAATCAGCGTACCCTAAACCGTAACGGTTACGCATAAGGAGTATGAATGACCATAACCCAAGTGGCTCCATCGGCTTTAATGGTGGGAGATCCCATCATTATTAACCATGAGCGCCTAGTAGTTCGCGCAATTGACGGCCCAGACCATAACAACACCTATGACTTGTATCTCACTGGAGATTGTGGTGACTGCCACAAAGTAGTGACTGAACCTGTTGCAGTTGTTGTCAATGAGTAAGTCTAAACAAAAGGGTACTAGCGCAGAATCAGCTTTCGTTAAGAACGAACGCGTATTAGAATTATTCCCTTTTGTTGAACGCCGCGCATTAAGCGGAGTCAATGACATGGGCGATGTATCTGGTGCGCCTGGACTTGTATTTGAAATTAAAAATCACAAGTCATATAAATTTCCAGAATGGCTAAAGGAAACCGAAGTTGAGCGTGTCAATGCGAAAGCTGACTATGGAATCTTAGTTGTTAAGCCTAATGGCGTTGGGCTTAATTCAGTAGATCAATGGTGGGCAGTCATGCCAATGAGCGCAATACTGGATCTTCTACGCGACGCGGGATATGGAAGTGCAAAGGTTGTTGACACGGAAATGAATCAGGAATAGATTACGGTCACAAGGGAAAATTCCCACGACGAAAGGTGAAGCATGACTCTTATATTAACTTGTTGGTCTTGCACCAACACAGTAAAAATCAAGGGCGGTATGTTGCCCGAAGGATGGAAGAAGATATTTGGATCGTTCGGAGCTGAATACTTTTGTCCTGGTTGCATTAAGGATTCGGTGTCAGCATGACTCATGTATTTCTTGGATGTTCTAATCCCAACTGCGCTCGCGAATTTGTAGCTGACTTTAAGTATTACGATAAGCATGAAATTCAAAATCCATATTGCTCAAACTGCGATTCAGTTATTGAACGCGTGATTGTAAAGGTGGCATGATGTCGGACATTCCAGAACTTCGTACCTGTTCAGAACACTGCGGTGAAATCCGCAAGCCAAACGATGTTGAATTGAAAGAATTCACAGATCGTTACGATTATCGAGAAGATGGACTTGGCTTCTGCGGTTGGTGTCGTAATGGCAACAACGAGTGGGGAATCAAAGAGCTTTTATTCGATATTAAGAATGACTTCATGGTAACGCCATGCTGTCATGCCGAAGCTGCCGCAGCATTTTTTGTATATGGAGATGAGTAAATGGACGAACAAGAAAAAGCGTTTTGGGCTTGGTGGAATAAGATCGAAGCCCATAAAGATAACTACAACTTGCGCATGGCATTTGACGCAGGGTACGAGGCGGCCAGCAATGGCTGATGAAGAGGATCTAGTGCCATGTTCCCGATGCGAGTCCAAGGTTGGAGAAGAAACTTTGGTTTCCATCGGTGATTGGAAAGTATGCGAGATATGTTGGGATGACCTTTAGTGCCAGAGTACCCATTTAAGTGTCCCGATTGCGGGATCGAGTTCGAGATTACCAAGTCAATCCATGAGGAAGTTCCTCACCCAATATGCCAGTGCGGTGCAACAATGCACCGTATCTATGGCGCGACTCCAGCGATCTTTACTGGATCGGGATTTTACAAAACAGATAAAGGAATGAAATGAGCAACAAAAGAAAAGCCCAGTTCGACGCGCAGGATCAAAAGAAAGTTAAGAGCCAGATTGATTCACTCGTACAAGGCGGAATGAATTATGTTGCTGCCACTATCGCAAAGAAAATCAACGAAATTCTTGCAGAATTAGAGTCATCAAAGGTAAAACCTGCTGATGTAGAAGGTTTTAAGCGTGGATTAGTTACGGCTAAAGCCCTTGTAGAAGTGCATATTCAACCGAATTCTTAGTAAAATAATCCAGTCCGTAACCAACACCTGTAAGGGGGAAATCATGGACGAGTCAAAGATAGTTGATTGTAAGTGTGGCCGCCAGAAGTGGATCGATTCTAACTGCGAAGTCTGCAAGAAACTGGCGGAAGGCGTATAGATTCTTTTCCGTGGCAAAGTCCTTGTCGTAGCCTTACTGGTTGGACTTTGTAATTTTCCCTCAGCTCATGCAGTAGCGCCAGGATATAAACAAGTCACCATGAGTCCTATGGCCTATGCGCAAAAGCTGGTTAAACCTTCTCAGTTTGAGTGCTTACGCGATCTCTGGAATTCTGAGAGTCACTGGAATTACAAGGCTCGCAATAAAGTACCTGTATATCAAATCCGTAATGGCAAGCGCGTTGCTCTTCATGCCTACGGCATTGCTCAATTGCTGGGTGAAAAGTCTAGGGATCCTTTTGTTCAAGTCACGAAAGGATTGAGATACGTCTCTTCCCGTTACTCCAGTCCATGCAACGCTCTCAATTGGCATAAACGCCATGGCTGGTATTAGGATGGGTTACGCATAATCTGAAAGGTACAAGTGAATAAAGAAGTAGTTGAGTTGGTAAAGGCGCGAGCTAATGGTTACTGCGAAGTTTGTGGTAAGCCAGAGCAAGCGTCAATGGCATTACATCATCGCAAGTTAAAGTCTCGCGGCGGTCAGGATACGGTTTCAAACCTCATCCGCATTTGCCATAAGTGCCATAACCTCGGAACTAAATCTATTCACATGAACCCAATGGATGCTGAGAGCAAAGGTTGGATGGTTGGATCGTGGCAGGAACCAGAAGTGGCTCCGTTCAAAAAACCAGATGGTGCTTTCGTGTTATTAAATAATGATGGAACTGAAACCCAAATCGAAAGGTAAATATGAATACAGTTATTCTCACAGGAAATCTAGGCAAGGATCCAGAATTCAAAGTAAGCGCTGATGGAAAAGGAATTTGTAACCTATCCCTGGCAGTTGGCCAGCGCGTTAAGAAGGATGGCGAATGGGTTGATGGCAAGCCTATGTGGTTTCAGGTTAAATTCTTCGGCGTTCAAGCTGAAAAGATTGTAGATAAGTTCAACAAGGGAAACACCGTCACTATCTCTGGTCGCTTGGCTCAGTCATGGTGGGAGAAGGACGGCGTAGAACACACCTCATTGGACATCTACGGCAACGATATTCACAAGGTCGAGCGCCAGGAAAAGGCTGAGTCCGCCGTGTCATCTAGTGAGGCAGCGCCCTTCTAATGGACGAAGAACTTTGGACTTGTTCTCAGGTGATCGAATACCTCGGAATCAAACTTAATAATCTACGGCAGATCCAGCACCGTGGCACTATCAAGTGGGTTAAGAAGGTCGGCAAGGAAGTTTTCTATTCTGCTGACCAAGTTAAAGCCTACAAAATTAAGCGAGATGAGCGTAATCAGGCGTAGCATTTGGCTATGTTTATTATTGAGGCAGATGTAACCATCGCAGAGATCGACGATGCGCTTGGTTACATTTCCCTTGAACTAAACACTGATGTAGCTGGAAATCGCTTGAATTGGAAAAAGCGTCAAACGCTGTTGTCGAGTGCTGATGACTTGCTAGATGAAAGACTTTCAAGGATGGGCCGCCCCGTAACGGCTGAATAAAGCGTAACGGCCACAAAAAAAATTTTGTCCTACTTCTCCTACAAACGGCTGGGTAAGGCGTAGCGTCGAGTTATCTAATCTGGATCCTACCTACCAGGAAAACCCTCGGCAAACCCTCAGAAAGTTCTCAGGTTTCCCCCTTTCTGGATCCTAAAAACCCCGATTTGATCGAACCTCTTTCCTCCTTTCTGGATCCGTTTTCAGCTTTTGTTTAACCTTTCTTTACCTCGTGACGAAACCCGTCTCCGTTTGGGGTGTCCCCCGTGATGATTAAATCCCCGTTTGAGAACCACGCGACGAGATGAATTCCGCACCCGACGCAATCCGCCCCGAGGTCGTTCATTATTTCAAGGGCGGGGATTTCAAGAGTGACGAGCCCGCAATTTAGGCAGGTCGCTTGAGTTATTCCGTGGTAGGTCGCTTTCTTTGGGCAATCGCTGAAGGGGTTTTCGTTGCCTTCGTTATCCTCACAACCGCAAAACCCGAACCTTTCTACCTGTGTTGCGTGGGTAAGTTCTGCCAATTCACCCCAAGAAATCGAGTCTTGGCTTCTGTCTTTTGTCATTTTTCCACCTTTTCCAATCGATCAAATTTCAAATGTGCCGAGGCTCATCAGGTGGGACGAAATCCCACGACCCCCGAAGGGGTTTCGCCTTAGTATTCGCGCCCTGTTGCCTTCGCGATTAGCCACCATCCCCCCTCAATTATGAGAACCAAAGCGACGGCAGACACGGCGAGGATTCCCAAGCCAACAGCCAATGACCCGAAATAGAGAAGGGCGCTTGATGTTTGAATCATTTCATGGACTCCAATTTCACAATTATGTCGTGACAAATGAAACTTTCATCGTCTCCGTTTAAGTCACAAGGTTCTTGAATTTGTAAATACAAGGAAGAAAGAAGGTTTGAAATTTCGAGTGGGGTCATCCCTCTATTTGTTTTGAATTCGCACGAAATTTTCATTTCTGGATCCGTGCGCGTTCAATTTGGCAACCATGGCAAGAGCAAGAATCGACATCGTTTGCACCTTCAAAAAGATTCTTTCGTGCTTGGAGCTTTGTGCGGTAGTGGAAATCCTTCACAAGATTTCCAAACTTGCAGAAATACGCATGATTTATTTCGCGCCCCTCTGAATCAGAGAAGCCCGCTTTTTGTGTTGCTGTAATAAGCACTCCACCGCTTGAGAGAGTGTAGAAACCCGTCAAACGAACACCGAAGAATTTGCGAGTGTTTGGGGAGAAATAGAAACCTTCTGTTTCCTGTGCGATTACTTCTACATAAGAAGAATCAAAGCGCTTTGGGACTTGTCTGCATCCATTGCAGGTACAGAGGAAGGTCGGAATTTCTGTCTTTTGTTCTGTTGTTTGCATTTGTTTCACCTTTTCCATTTTGATCGAATTCACCTTTTTAGGCTCATCAGTTGGCGCATTACGCCAAGACCCCCGAAGGGGTTTCGCCTTATTTGATTAGATGGATGTTCTTCTTAATTGCTTCGACAATTTCCGCCGTTGTTGCTCCTTCACCTGTGAATAATTCGCACTCCTTAAATTCGCCGTTTTCGTTGAATTCAATCCAAGCGCCTTCTTTGTTGGCGCAAATGTTCACGGTTTGAGTTTCTCCGTACACATAAACAGCCATGCAGAAACCGCCCGTTTGCTCCACTTCTACATTGTGAATCCCTGCATCCATAAGGGCGGAAGCAATTTCGGTGGTTCCTTGTTCTTCTGAAGCCAAAGCAACTTGGCAGGTGTAACAACCCCCGCGCCTTGTCTCTTTGTAGTTGCCGTTCATGTCGTAAATTTTGTTCTCGACAATGTGGGGGTGTTCTACGAATTCGGGGCAGGTTTTAGGAAGATTCGCCCAAGTTGTCTCGCTCATTAGTTCACCGCCTTTGGGTTGTGGAAATGGTTCTCAGGTCGTGCGCTGTCGTCCATATTGGCGGGGTTTTCGTCGCAGTTCTCAAAATGCGCTTCTTCTTCGCCTTCGGTGTAGAACTCACCACAAGCACCACAGGAAACCTGCTCGAAGTAATCTCCCCAAATGTCTGTTTCGTCGATTCCTTCGTAAATGTCTTTCAGATAACTGAGAACGCTCTCGCCTGTTTCTTGTTTTGCCTCAGCGATTACCGCTTCAAGGTCGAAAGACTTCAGAAGTTCAAGAGCGTTTTTCAGTGCATCCGACGCGCCCTCATCTATTTTCCTTTGGAGGGTGTCCTCGAACTCTTCGTCATAGGTTGGGTCGTCATACTTTGCGAGAGCGTCGCGCCAATCTTTCTCGGCTTGCTCTTGTCGCTTTGTTAGTTCCGCGATTATTTCCGCGAAGGTTGGTTTTGTTTCTTGTGTGACTTCTTCGGTCATTTGGTTCACCTTTTCAGCTTTTGGAGGACTCTTTCGCCCTCGCCTTACGCCCAAGATTACGGGAAAACAGGGTGAAAGGGAACTAGGCGCGGGAGGTGCTTTTCTGGATCCGTGGGCATATTTCGCCCCAAAAGAAAGCCCGAAGCACCGAGAACGAAAGAAAATCCCCGAGATCAAAAATGAGGAAATGGCTCAGGAAGCACCAAAATAGGGGGTTTGCAGGGCTTTAGAGGCGTTTCAGCTTTTGCCGTAGTTGTGCCAACTTGTACCGATACCCGCTCCCAAAGGCGCACCACAGGGCTCGAGATGTTCTGGATCCGTGGGAGTCCGATTCACGCTCAGATTCAGGGGGTTCAGTTTGGGGGTTGGTTAATCAAACTCCGAAACCTTTGCATCTTCCAACTTCTCCCCATCTTTTCCCCAATTTCCCTAGATTACTGAGGACAACTGCCACCGATTCGCTTTCTACTTGTCCCCAACTTATCCACACCTCAGCAGTCCCTTACCCGTAGCGTCTGCCTACATCTTCGGCAATCCCTTCCTCGTAGGGGGTGGGGGTAGTTTGCGTTCCCTGTTTGGCTCTGAGGATTCGCCAATGTCCTAGACATCTCGGCTCCGTTTGTCTAAGTCTCTAGAGGGTGGGGCGGTAGCCCTTCCTTTTGAATTCTTTGACGGGCGGTGTGGATACGATGGGGTTGGCGCGTATTCTTTATATCACCTCTCCATAAATATGTCATAAATGTAATCTATGATCCGAAGTTAACCGTTTGTAGGTGGCTTAAAAAGATTGCCTAGATGAATTGATAGATGTTCTAAAACCACGACACTTACCGTACTCAGTGATTTCCAGCGGTGGGCATAGATAGCCAGTTACGGACTATCGTTATAGATAGGGGATTACTCCCAACTGCGCTAACTGATGATCTCTTCTTGTAATTCTCTTTCAGGCAGTTCGTGTTGAAAGAAAGAAATCATCTCGCTGTTTAATCTGGTGCTTAGTAGATTCGGTAGCTGTACCAAGGTTTGCCAGACACTATCTGGGCATCACGAATTTTCCCCATCTAACGGGTCCACACTAGGGTGAGTAGTGTGCCTAGTTTTTTACATGGTTTGCTAGGCATCCATTATTAAATTGTGGTCGTTTTCTCCGCGACCCACGAACGATAGCACTTTCTCAAACCATTGCAAGTGATAGGCTGTAACCATTACGAAAGGTGATCCTATGAAGGTTACATTTTATGGCGGGTCCAAAGATGGAGTCCAACGCGATATAGATCCAGAAGAAGGATACAACCTCACAGTAGTTGCGATGGTCTATCACCCATACTGCCCATTGGTAGAGCAAGAGATTTATGAGATGGGCAAGGATGGCAATTTGCATTTGCGCCCAACCGAAATCAAACCGTGTGAACGATGCTCCGTAATTAAAGACGATATGATTAAGGAACAAACGCAGAAGCAAGAGAAGCGCCAAATTGAAATTGCATTTCACAAAGCTGTATGCAACTGCGATTACTGTGGAATAGAGGATGAATTATGATTAGAAATTTTATTTACTACTGGCGCAACTACGGTTTTCAGTGGGCTTGGCTTTATCTCCAGGTAGGCGCTAACGCAATTGATGGCAGTCTTGCATTGATTGATAACAATTGTAACTGGGACAAAGACTGCGATTGCTTGGAGTTGATTTAGTAATTGACTGCATTAGGTGGCGGCACTAACAAACGCATTGATGATGGGCGCTGGCGTAAGTACGCACGTCTCATCAACGAAGGACACTCTCAGAGAACTTCGGCTCAGATGGCTGGCATCAGCTACTCATCTGTCATGCGTCAAATGCGCGTACCCACTTCACGCCTTAACAGAATCCTTGGTGAGTTCGGACATGAGAAGGCTGGAGTCTTTGGCATTGATAAAGTCAAAGGCGACTCGGCTAGAGCGCTAGAGGACTTTGGTTATTTCCGATCCAGATACTTTGCGCGATCTACTTCGCCATGGGCAGAAGAAGCCGTTTACAAAATGATGGAGTTGGCAGCCAGCCCTCATAAGGAATATGTTGTAGTTAACCAGCCTCCTGGTGTTGGTAAGTCAACGCTATGGACTCACGACTTTCCAGTATGGCTTGCAGTGCGCGATAGATCCAGACGAACCATGATTGGTTCCCGTACTGCTAATCAAGCAATCAAATACACAGGTCGTATTCGTAGAACCTTTGAACGCATGACCCCGATGAAGGCTGACCCAGTGTTGCTAGAAAAGGGTTTAGCCGTTGATGCAGTCTCCACGCTTATCACAGACTTCGGACGATTCAAGCCAGCCAACTCAGACTTGTGGCGCTTAGAAGAATTTATCTTGGCTCAGGATGGCGGAGTTGCCGTCGATGACAAGGAAGCAAACTTTGCAGCTTTTGGTATGGACTCAGGTTTTCTCGGTGGTCGTTATGACACAGTTATCTGGGATGACCTTGTGGACAAGACAAACATCCGCACAGCCGAATCAAAAGAGAACCTCATCAACTGGTGGGAAACCGAAGCTGAAACTCGTCTCGATCCTGGTGGGCTTTTGATCCTCAATGGACAAAGAATGGCTTCTGACGATTTGTACCGCTACGCCCTAAACCTTGTTGACTGGTCTGAGGAATTTGAAGATCAGCCAGAAAAGGCTTCAAAGAAATATCACCACATTATTTACAAGGCTCACTACGATGAGTTGTGTACCGCCGATAAAACCAATGGTGGGCATAAGGGCAATTACCCAGATGGGTGTTTGCTTGATGAAATTCGTTTGCCATGGCGCGAACTTGCCCGTGTTCAAAAGAACCGTCTGGATCGTTACCGCATTTTGTATCAGCAGGAAGATGTTGACCAAGCCTCAAGCCTTATTCAACCAGCATGGATTGACGGGGGAATGGATTCCACTGGCGCTTCTTATCAAGGGTGCTGGGATGAGAACCGAAACATTGGTAAGTGGCCAGAGAACATCCACGCATATTCTGTAGTTACCGCTGACCCATCTCCGACAAAATACTGGGCAGTTCAATGGTGGGCTTATGATGCCGAGACTCAGATGCAACATCTAGTGGACTTGGTTCGTTCGCCTATGGATGCGCCAGATTTCCTAGATTACAACCAAGATAGCCGCAAGTTCACAGGACTCCTTGAGGAATGGTGGCAACGCTCCAACGATCAAGGGCATCCGTTCACCCACCTCATTGTGGAAGCTAATGCTGCCCAGCGCTTCATGTTGCAATACGACCACTTCAAGCGATGGACTGCTATTCGCAACGTCATCATCATTCCCCATCAGACTAACCGCAATAAGTCAGATGAGGAATACGGAGTGCAGACTCTCGCACCTCACTACAAAGCTGGTCGAGTGCGATTCCCTGCTGGCGATTTCATGGGATCTAAAGTAACAATGCGCCCGATGGTGAAAGAATTGATTCACTGGCCAGAGGGTTCAACTGACGATACTGTGATGGCTCACTGGTTTTTAATTTGGAACGCGCCAAATCTTTTCCATGCC
>Ga0304728_1001321_pt1 | contig 17726 bp, 21 predicted proteins | sample C_130625_MF_Meta_FD_190476 | JGI IMG/M metagenome (GOLD analysis project Ga0304728, IMG submission 190476) | Freshwater microbial communities from Lake Croche, Canada to study carbon cycling - C_130625_MF_MetaG (v2) (version 2) | ecosystem: Environmental > Aquatic > Freshwater > Lake | place... | reverse complement strand
GAGGGTCGTGAGCCAAGATGGCAACCTGCAGGTATGACTTATGAACCAGGCGACCCAAAGCGCGTCCTTATCAATGTTCCTCCTGAACATGCTAAGTCGACAACTATAACTACCAACTATACACTTTACACAATTGTAACAAATCCTAATGCCCGAGTCATTATTGTATCCAAGACTCAAGGCATGGCCCGCAAGTTCCTTGGGGCTATTAAGACCAGGCTAAGTCACCCAGCCTACATGAAGTTACAGACCGCTTACGGTCCAAACGGTGGCTACAAGGCAGATGCTACACAATGGTCAGCCGATATGATTTATCTAGGAACGGGACGCGATTCTGGCGAGAAAGACCCAACTGTCCAAGCCCTCGGGTTCGGTTCGCAGATTTATGGTGCTCGTGCAGACCTCATTATCCTAGATGACGTGGTGATGGGTTCTAATGCCCATGAGTGGGAGAAGCAAATTGAATGGCTTCAGAAAGAAGTAATCACCCGCCTGGGGCGGCATGGAAAACTGCTTATAGTAGGAACCCGTGTCGCACCCATAGATTTATACAAAATGATACGAGATGGACAGCAATGGACTGGTGGTAAAACTCCGTTCACCTACATGGGTATGCCAGCCGTATTAGAGTTTGATGAAGACCCAAAGAACTGGAAGACACTTTGGCCTAAGACCAATATCCAGGAAAACGATATTGACGAGGTGCTAGATGATGGACTTTATCCGAAATGGGATGGACCCTCTTTATTTAAGAGGCGCTCTGAAGTTGCGCCATCTGTCTGGGCTATGGTCTACCAGCAAGAAGATGTCGAGTCAGACTCAATCTTTGCCCCAGCCTGTGTCGCAGGTTCTGTCAATGGAATGCGCAAGCGAGGACCTCTAAAGCCTGGCGTACCTGGCCATCCTAAACATATAGATGGCTCTTACACTATTATCGGTCTTGACCCTGCTATGGCAGGAGCCACTGGTGCAGTTGTAGTTACCTACAATAAGTCAGATTCAAAAATTTACGTTTTGGATTGCGTCAATATGACCGAGCCCACACCTGCTAAGATTCAAGCACTCATTGAAGAATGGGTTGAGAAGTACCGTCCTCAAGAACTGCGTGTGGAAATTAACGCGCATCAAAAGGCCTATGCCCTTGATGACAATCTTAGAAACTTCTTAGCCCAGTATGGTTGCCAACTTAACTCACACTTTACTGGCAAAAATAAGTGGGACACCTCATTTGGTGTAGCATCTATGGCTAGCCTTTTTGGAACTCTGCGAGATGGTAGATTCCAGGATAACAACATTATTGAATTACCTTCTAATGAAGGTTCTGAGGGTTTGAAGACTTTGGTACAGGAACTAATTACCTGGAAGCCAGATACTAAGAATCCAACCGACTGCGTCATGGCTCTTTGGTTTGCGATTATTCGCGTAAGAGAAATGATGCAACAGTCTAGCAGAGTAGGGCAGTATGCTCCTAACCGCTGGGCAACTCGAGCACAAAAAGCACAGCGCGGTTCAATCCAATTGGATGAGGCCTTTGCTGACCAATGGAATGAATACTACTCATAGGAGAATATAATGGCAACTTCACCAAAGCCAATTAAGATTACTGGCACAGCAACAGGTGCTTCAGATAAAGCAACCAATTATAAAGATACACAAAAGATTAGTAAGGTTCCTACTCGAGTTGCCGCTGGAATTAAAAATCCAGAAGTTCAACCTACTTATCGTGAAACTGGAATAACTGCAGCGCGAGCAAATGCAGTAACTAAAAATGGTATGTCAATTTCTAAACGCGCTGGCAGCAAGTAATTAACTTTTCCCTTTAACTGTTAGGACAACAATGGCATTAACAATGGAGCAGGTGGTAGCCCGCGTTCAATCGCTGCGCTATCGTAACGCTGACCGCGACGCTCGTAACCTTGACGTCCTTGCTGTCCGTAAGGGTAAGATTGCTGAAGTATATCCTGACTTTTTTCCAGATGGAGTAAATGCCAATGTCGTGGCAAATTTTATTGACATTGTTGCCCGCGACTTATCCGAAGTTATGGCACCATTACCAGCCGTCAACTGCTCGGCAGCGAATCAAGTTAGTGACCGTGCTCGCACTTTCGCCGACAAGCGTACGCGTATTGCTTCTAATTATTTTTCCCATTCTGACCTTGCGGTACATATGTACTCGGGAGCGGACTGGTATATAACATATGGTTTCGTCCCTTTCATTATTGAATTAGACGAAGAAAGTAAACTGCCTCGTATCCGCATAGAAAACCCACTGGGTGCTTACCCAGAATTCGACCGCTATGGGCGCTGTGTTGCATTTGCTAAAAGATATATGATGAGTCTAGGCGAATTGGTTTCTCAGTTCCCTGAGTATGAACGAGAGTTGCTTGGTGGCTACGGCTACAAGCAAGACCTCAATCACCAGGTTGAAATGATTCGTTACTATGATAAAGACCAATCACTTATTTTTATTCCATCTAAAGATAACCTAGTACTATCAAAGGCTGCTAACCCAATCGGTAAGATGATGGTTGTTGTAGCACGTAAGCCATCTATTGATGGTGAACTGCGCGGCCAATTTGATGACATCCTAGGTATCCAACTCCTACGCAATCGCTTTGCGTTGCTTGCAATGGAAGCCGCAGAGAAATCTGTACAGGCTCCTATTGTACTACCACAAGATGTTCAAGAGTTGCAACTGGGTGGAGATGCGGTTATCCGTACCTCAAATCCAGCAGGTGTACGTCGCGTAGAACTTACAATTCCACAAGGCGCATTCACTGAATCACAACTTCTAAATGAAGAACTTAGAGTTGGTGCTCGTTACCCTGAGGGCCGTACTGGAAACATCAATGCTTCTATTGTTACTGGTCAGGGTGTGCAGGCGCTTATGGGTGCGTTCGATACCCAAGTCAAATCTGCTCAAGCAATTTTTGCTGCTGCGCTACGCGATGTAATTAGCATTTGCTTTGAAACAGATGAGATGATTTATCCAGAAGAAAAAACCATTCGTGGTGTTGATTCTGGTTCTCCATACGAGATTACCTACAAACCATCTAAAGATATCAAATCTGATTACTCAGCAGATGTCCGTTATGGTATGCTTGCAGGTCTTAATCCCGCACAAGGTCTTATTTTCATGCTACAAGCACTAGGTGGCAAACTTATCTCCAAGGACATGGCGATGAGAGAACTTCCATTTACTGTCAATGTTACTCAAGAACTTGAGAAGATTGAAATTGAAGATATGCGCTCTGCTTTATTAGGAGCACTCACAGCCTATACACAGGCTATTCCACAAATGGCAACACAAGGACAAGATGCCTCGGAAGTAGTACGCAAAATTGCTGAGGTAATTAAAGCCCGTCAAAAGGGTCAAGCGTTAGAGGATGCTATTGAAGCAACCTTTGCACCACAGCAACAAGTTCCTCCTGCTGGTGCACCCGCTTCACCTGTTGAGCAACCGTCCCCTGCTCCAGAGGGTACGCCAGCGGGAGGCGCTCCTTCTTCGGTAAACTTACCACCGCAAGGACCACCACCAGATATTCAATCAATTCTTTCTAGTCTATCTTCATCAGGAAAAGAAAACGCAAGAGTAGTAACCAAAGGTTAACTAACTAAGTAGGGGACAATGACAACTATAATTGGTGTACAAAGTGAAAACGGTTGCACCCTAGTTGCGGACAGCCTAGTTAGTGATGATAGTGGTCGTACGTGGAATCATCCACAGATGACCAAGATTAATAAACGTGGCGCATTCCTTATCGGAGGCGCTGGCGAGGTTGCTCCTTGCGATATAGCACAACATATCTGGGAACCACCAGTATTAACTGTTAAAGATAAAAAAGATGTTTATCATTTTATGATTACAAAGGCTATGCCTTCACTTCGTGAATGCTTAAAGGCTAATGGTTACAACTTTGATGAAGTGCAAGAAAAAGATTCTAGTTCTCGCTTTCAATTTTTAATGGCGGTTAATGGTGAGTTATTTGATATTGGTGATGACTTATCAGTAATGCGTAATGCTGATGGTTTCTATGGTATAGGCTCAGGTGCTCAAATAGCACTAGGTGCTTTACATGCAGGAGCAGAAGCAGTAAGAGCAGTAGAGATTGCTGCTAAATTAAGTATTTTTTCAGAAGGTCCATTTCAAGTAGAAGTTCAATATTCTAAGTAGGAGTAAACATGGCTGGTAATCAGAATAGTGGCGGCATGCGCCCAACTGCACCACAGAATAACATGGGTATTTCTGCCACGGGTGGAGCAGGCTCTAAAGATGGTCAACCAAATCGTTATATTGCGGGAATGCCTTATGGACAAGGACAAGCACTAATGCAACAGCAACAGAGTGCTCCTATGTCAGCAGGCCCAGCACGGCCTCCTGCAGCCCCTATGGGTACATTACTAGACCCAACCACACGTCCACAGGAACCAATTACTGCTGGCGTTGATATGGGCCCTGGTCCTGGCTCAGAAGTGCTTCCAAAGAATATTGGCGCAGATACACGCGCTACAGATAACATTGATATTATTAAAAAGTATTTTCCTGCTATGACTCGCGCATCGCAACTACAAGATGCCCCAGATTCATACAAGCGTTTCATTAGTTATCTTGCGAGTGAGATAGTTGGATAAGTGGCGGGTCGGTAGCCTTTACGACCATATTGATACATTTGCAAATTCATTAGGCTATGAAAATGCTGCTATAGCAATTAAACTTGCTATGGTTCCTTGGGATTCAACTCAAGATAGAGATGCTTTTATTAATGCTATTACAGGTCAATTACCAATTGGTAATGACGGTCACAACTACGTAAGCGGAACGCAAAGGGGGTAATATGTCATTATGGAATCAATTTCTAGACCATATTGCCAAGCCTGTTGCTCATGTAGTTGAAAGGGGTGCAGAGTTAGCAGTTAAGGGTGTAACATCAATTCCAGCAAACTTTGGTATTGGTCCCGATACATTAACAAGTCCATCTGCTGCTGTTGCTGCTCCAATTGTACAAGCAGGTGTACAGATGGCTGTACCAAAGATTGCCAGTGCTCAAGGATTAAATGATATTGTAGCACAAGAAATTTCTAAAAACATTCAGTACTCTGCAAACAAGAGTGCTGCTAGTGGTGACTTAGTTCTTAAAGTTGCAAATGAAGTAGTTAATCCAATTATTTCTCATGCTGTTACACGACCAATGTCAACTCTTGCTTTACTTACTGACCCAACTTCACCTTTATATCAACCAGGTAAGTATGAAAAAGGTTTTCAATTAAATGACATTAAGGCTGCTTATAATCGCAGCGAAGATGTTAGTACAATGCAGGCTCTTTCAAAATCTGAACTATTCCAAATGGTTCCAGTATTACCAACAATTCAGAATGCTATCTATGCTGAGGGTAATATTGATACCTCAAAGATTAATCTTTGGGATGACCAGGATATCAAGAAGAATTTTTCTGATAATATTGTAGGTAAAATCTACACAGGTGCTGGTGACTTTATCCTAAGCAATGCTGCAATTACAGCAGCAGGTGGTGGAGTTGGCACAGTTATAAAAGGTGTTGGAAAACTTGCTGGTCTTACTACAACTGGCAAATCTCTTGCTGCCTATGCAGAAGATGTTAACACTGGTTTAGATTACTTTAATAGTGGTGGTACAACTGGTAAATTTACCAATGCTGCTAATGATGTAAAACGCCTTGCCGAAAGCAAGAGTGTTGATGAAGTAATGAATATTCTTGACCCTTATACTATTAACCCAAGAATGATTGACACTATTCTTGATACTACAGATGTAAATATAGTTAAAGATTTAATTCTTGCTGATAAGGGTGACCTTGGAGCAATTCAACGTTTAGTAACTCATGCACCTGCTTCACTAGGTGATATTGCTGATGTACAATCTACTTTTAGAAATAGAGCAGTAGATGCTGGTGGAGCATACCATCCAGAAGGTGCTAACCTAGACCGTATCAATGCTATGTATGATGATGGAATTAAACTTCCAGAACATAAGAAGTATTATGAAACCGTAATGAACCCAATGAATAAGTCACCACGTGTTGGTGGTCGTGATTATTTCCCAGCGGAACCAGCAATTGGTGCTGAAAAGATTGCTAATATTGGTAAACGCATTAGTCGTGCTCGTGCAGCATCTGTATCTAGAGATTTTACTGATATTGGTGGATTCGAAGAGCGTATTTTAGGCAATCGCCTAGTAACACGTGTAATTGGTTTTACTGGTTCATATAAGCCACTTGGTTTTGTAACTTTCTCTGGTGCTCGTCCACTTGATGGTATTGTCGAACTTGATGCTATGTTTGATGATATGCATATGTTTAAAGATGGCAATAACTTGGTTAAGATAGATGCTAAAGGCACTACTATGAAGGCATCTGATTATCGTAATGCAGTCAAAACTAATTTCTTACGTGCTGCAACAGATATTGAACGTAAGCAAGTACTAGAATCATTAGATGATAACCTAGGTTTACATCTTGCTTATACCAATGGTTTCTTTGATGATGTAGCAGTTATGGAATTTACCAAACAATTACGTGCTAAGATTAGTAATAGCCATGCTGCTTTCTCTGAAAAGGGAATGGGTATTGATGCCCAAGGTCGCCGTACAATAACAGACCCTCAGACACAGCGTCAACTTGTCGAATCGCATCGTCTTGCCCCTTGGAATGTTATTGAAAAAGAAATTATGAAGGCTGCTGAATCTAATGTATTAAAACGTTCAGGCACCACAGCAGCAGATGCTTCTAAAGCAGTATTTGAAACTATTAACCGTTATTGGACATTCGATGTATTGGCTCGTCCTTCATATATTCCTAAGCAATCACTTGCTGAACCTGCACTTAGTGCATTTCTTGCTCATGGTTTAGGTTATATCCTAGATTCTATTCCAACTGCTACTAAAAATGGTATTAAGAATAACCGTAATCGTGTGCTGGGTGCTGCTTCTAGAATACATAATGCACCAGAATTAAAATCAATTTATAAGGTAGTAGATGATTTATCGACTCAACTTGATGTTGCGGTTAATAATCTTAATACTTTAAATGCAGAAGCAGATGCTTTTTATAAAACATCTAATGTATCACCTGCTGCAGTAGCCTCAAATGGCCCTAAGGTCATCAAGGCTATGAAAGAAGCACAAGCATTAGTAGACTCTATTGAATTAGACCTGCAATCAGCAGCAAAACCATTTGGTAAGGTACCACAGGTGCCAACATTTGCCAATCTAGAACAACGTATCAATTATTTAGAAAATATCACTGGAGTATCTGGTAGATTTGGTAATGATATTGCTAACGCTCGTGCTGCACTAGGTGCTGCTAAGGCAGAAACTCATACGCTTATTCCTAACGCCTCAGAATTAATTAAAAAGAATGCTGAGATTACTAAACAATATGCAGTAATTGATGATGCATTAAAGAGTTTAGGTGAGGCACGTTACAAAGAAGCACAGGTTCTTGGCAAAAGTGCTGAATATAAGAAGCGTTACTATGGTAAAGAATCAAACTATCGTATAATTAATGGCAAGTATACTAAACTTGATTCATTATTTGATGATAATCAATACGGCGCAGCAATGCGTGAAGAACTTGCTAACTCACAGACTATAGCAACTACATATCTAAATGAAATGGCAGTTAGAACTCGCCAAAACGTTCTTATGCGCAAAACACCAAGTACTATTACTGATGTAAATAGTCCAATTTACTTTGAAGAATTAGCCTATGTTGCTAACCGAACCATGCGTGGAGACCCATTAGTTACTCAAATTCTTAATGGTGTAGAGTTTAAAGACTTAGTTAAATGGGGCCAGAGTCCTACTGGTATTGCCTATATGGAGCAATTCGGTGGACATACTATTGGTAATGTTCCTGACTTTATCCGTAGTCGCTTATCTTTTGTGGACCGATATCTACCAGGAAGTGCTGCTAAGGCAGCAGTTCTAGCAGGAGATGTAACATCAGTCCAACTACAGACTATTCTAGCACGTGATTTAGATAAACTTACGGCTATCCATCCAACTGATTTTAACTATAATGCTGCACATGAAGGTTTTCATGGCGTTAAAGATTTAGCGCGCATAGATAAAGCAATGTCTTGGGTTGCTCGCAAAACATTTAATGCCTTGGCTAAACCAGAAAATCCAATTCGTTGGGCATTTGCTGACAAAGTATTCTTAGATACTTTAGCCAAGAAAGCCAATGTTCTTGCTGAACAAGGCGTTGAGATGACTACTGAACGTATAAATGCATTACGTCAGTCTGCTACTGCCGAAGCAGTTAAAGAAACTGAAAAGACATTCTATACCATTCGTCGTCAAAATCGTGCCGCATACGCTATGCGTACAGTAACAGCATTCCCATCTGCATCGCTAAATGCTTTCTATCGTTATGGTCGTTTTGCTATTCAGAATCCTACTCGTACTATTGGATTCCTTAATTCATATAACTCAATGTTTACTACATTTGGCATTGACCAGTATGGTAATCCAGTAACAGACCCTAAAGATGCTACGCATATTATTATGCCATTAAGCAAAGAACTTGGTTTATTTGGTGGTAAAGGCGTGCGTCTAAGTGCTCGTTCAATTGGTTTCTTAGTTAATATGCCAGGTCCTTCATTTTTTATGGCTGCTCCAACAAGTGCTTTAATGCGTTGGAAACCAGAGTCTGAAAAAACTATTAAACAAGCATTAGGTTCTAACTATGATATCATCTTTCCATATGGGCCACAGAGTTCATTAGGTTCAGCATTAGTTCCAGGTTGGGCAAGTGCTGCTATGGCATATGTCAATGGAGATGAATCTCGTTCAGATTTTCTTAACTCTGTTAAATCTATAATGAACTATTATCAAGTTCTAGATGAGATGGGTATCCAGAAGTTCCCAGGCATGGATGTAGTACGCGAAAATGCACGTAAACTCTATCTCGTAAAGGCTCAATGGACATTCGCCTCACCTCTTGGTGTACCTATTAAAGTCGATACTGACCCAATGAAGTTATATGATGACTACTATGCCATATTAACCGAGAAGTATCTTTCAAAAGGTAATAACCGTGTAGATGCTAAGGCTCTTGCTGGGTTTGAGATGCTTTCTGTTTTAGGTGCAGATTTTCAACTAGACCATATAACGTATAAGGGTGTAGCCCAAAAGGCTTATATTCCAGCACAGTTAGAAAACTATAAACGAATAATGAAAGACAATAACGATTTAGTTGCTAGCCTTGCAAACTATGACCCTAAGTTAGTATCTTTACTCACATTAGATGTTCCAGTCAAAAAAGAAGAGTTTAACCTTAGTATCTATCGTATCCTTAATGACCCTAAGACTAAGTTACCTGGCAATGTACTTCTTAATGATATCAAGTTAAGTCCAGAACAAGAAGATACTGAACGCCAGATTAACCGTGCTTGGACTAATTACAATGATAAGCGTGATAAATTGCAAAGTCTTGCTTTGTCACAAGGTAAGCGAACACTTGCTGCTGCAGGTTTAGATATTGAATTAGAACGCTATGCTAAGGAAGTTTTAGCCAAGCAAAGTCCTGAATGGTTCAAACGTTTTAATGACCCAAAGGCTCCTGATAATTCTTTCATGTATGCTCAAGGTTTAGGTGAAATTACTAATAACGTTAAGTTCATGGCAGCACATGGTGATAGCAAATTATGGCAAGATGTAACAGCATTCCTTCATGTTCGCAATGTTTATACTTCGGTATATCAAGCATTATCTAATGGTGATACTCGTAAGACTAAACTTAAAGATTTATATAATCAAAAATTAGCAGAAAATATTTCACAATGGGACCCTGCATTACAAGAAATTATTACTAGGTACTTTACTAAAGACACCATGAAAATAACTAAAATAGGGATTAAATAATGGCAGAGACAGCAGCAGAAAAAGAAGCCCGCCTCAAACTGGAGGCTCAAAAGGCAAAAGATGCAGACGATACTGCTAAACTTTTAGCCCAGTTAGGTCTTGGAACCAAAACCGATACATCTTCTGCTAATACTGCTGTTTCTAAAAATATAGTTAAGTTAACTCCCGCTGCTGCTCGTTCCTTAATGGAACAGACAGCACAGGCTAATGGTTCTCCACTTAAGTTTACAGATGCTGATGTTGCTAGTTTTATCGCTGAATTTGATAAGAAATCAGCAGCGCAACTAGATGAGGTTGTCCAAGCGGCAACAAGCAATACTAAAGTTGGTGCCAAGCCTGAAGACTTAGTTAAAACTGTAAGTAACCTGTTAACCACAACTTACTTAAACTACTTTAAGCCAGAAGTATTTGCTAAAGACTTTATTTGGTCTAAGACTAATTTTGCTGATGCAAAGACTCTTGGTCCTAAAGCAATAACAACGCTTGAAGAGGTACGTACACTAGCAAAGAACTATAATTTGCTAGGTGTTACCGATAAGGAATTACAGACTGCTGCTAAAGCAATTGCTATGGGCACGATGTCATTGGCTGATTACAAAGTAACATTAAATAAAACTGCCATTAAAGAATACCCACAATTGGCGGAACGATTTGCTAATCATCCAGACCTGACAACATATGATATTGCTTCTCCTATTATTAATATGCTTGCTAAGGAATGGGAAGTTGACCCAACTACTATTGGTTTTGATGAACCTATCGTGGCTGAGTATCTTCGCCCAGGTGGAGCCGATGGTAAGCAACCTCCTGCTACATACACAGAATTATTACGTAAAGCACAGAACAGTCCAAAGTGGCAGACCACAACTAAGGCTAATGAATTAGCGCGTGGCTCAGCAACATCTATGGCTAGAGCGTTTGGATTTGGAGTATAATGGCTACTGGCTCACCGTTTGATACTGATTTTGGTTTTATCAACTTTAACTGGGATGATATATTAGCAGAACTTGGTGCCCTTACTGGCATTGTTGCGCAGGTAACTGTCGCCTCCCCTGCTGTAATAAACTCACCAACTGATGTTGCCCCAACTCCCAAAGAAGTAAAGGCAACTGTACAAGAAGTTGTTGCTTCTATTGCCCCAATCATGGCACCAAATGTTCCGCCAGTTATTATACAGCAAGCATTTGTTCCATCAATAACTAAAGCAATTGTTACAGACCCTGATGTTAAAGCATCTCCATCTGGAATGACAATTGAAGACCCTAAAGTTATTGCTAAAATTACAACAGATGCAAGTATTGCTACTACTAAAACTATTGTAAATGATGGTGCTGGATTCAGTCTTCCAGATTTTGTCAAAGCCCAAATTCCTACTGTAGTTGCACCAGTGCTTGATGAAAAAACTAAAGCGGCAGCAGCATTAGAAGCGCAAGCAGCAGCAAAAAGTGTTGAAATTCCAACAACTACCACTAAGCCAAATAATCCTGAAGCATTTCCCAATGCTGGTCAAGGTCCAGATGCAGCATCCGCTGCAGCAGCATTGGCTGCAGTTATGGCTACAGGTGCCACAGGTGCTGGTGGATTTACTGACTCACAAAATGCAGCAAGAGTTGCAGTTGCCGAAGCAGAAGTTAAGGCTAAGACTGCAGCCGCTGCTGCTGCTGCTAATCCAGGCAATGGTCCAGATGCTAGGCGCGACCAAGCCGCTGCTGTTGCAGCACAGAAAGCATTAGATGATGCAACAAAAGGTGAGACTGGCGCTACAGGTGAGACTGGCGCTATAGGATTAGCCACGGGTACTACAGGCGGTACGGGTGTTACAGGTTTTGCTGGCAACACTGGCGGTACTGGCGCTACTGGCGGTACTGGAGCCACAGGCCCCACAGGTGCCGCTAGTGATACTATGATACCTAAAAGACCTGGCGAAGCCTATGTGTGGAACGCTACAACAAAAATGTGGGACCGCCCACCTAAGCCTACTGGTGATGGTTACTCATGGGATGATAACAATGGATGGTTTAAGACTACCATTGTTCCTGGTTCAACAGGAACGACTGTTACTACCCCAGAGCGTACGCTTGCTATAGATACATTTAAGAATACTTTAGCACTTACTTTTGGTGCTAAAGAAGCAAATCAACCTTATGTTGCTAAACTATATGATTTAGTTTCTGGTTTTTATAAGACTGGTTCTACCCAAGATGAAGCATTAAACTTAGCAATTCATGAAGCATATAACAATAATGCTATCCCAGAATTTACTAAACGTTTTGCTGGTATCTTTGCACTTGATGCTAAGTTACGCGCAGGAGAAGCAATCCAAGTTCCAACCATTGCTGAATTTTTTGCTGCAGAATCTAAGATGGGTGACGTTCTGAAGACTGCTGGTCTTGGTGACCTAGCAAATCAAGAATTCCTTGGTAATGTTATTGGTTTAGGCAAGTCAGTATCTGAAGTAAGTGATTTAATTAGCACTGCATTTACCACTATTGATAACGCGCCAGATGCACTTAAAAAGACACTGCAAGAATATTATCCTGCTGCTAGCCGTATTGATTTGGCCAAGGCTATGTTAATGGGTCCAGAAGGCGCTAAAGCACTTGAAAAGAAAATTGCTGGTATATCAGTTTTATCTGCTGCCCAGACACAAGGTGTCACAACTGATTTAACTCAAGCATCTGATATTGCCGCTATGGGTTATGGATATAGCCAAGCACTTACAGGGTTTGCTGAAGTTAAAGGACTGCAACGCGCTGGGGAACTAGCCAAAATTAGTGGTACTAACTTTACTCAGAATGAAGCAATTGATTCTACATTCAAATCAAATGCCGCAGCAAAAGAAAAAATTAGAAAGATTAAAGAAGAAGAAATCAATAGATTTAGTAGTTCTTCTGGAAGACTTTTATCAAAAAACAGAGCCGAAGGCTTATTTTAAAATAGAATCCTGAACGGACCTATCGGCCCCGTCAGAGTATTAGACCGATAGCAAGAGCCAGCCTATTCCCCCGAATAGAATCTGTGGCTTGCGACTAAAACGAATAGAAGGGTGGACAGTTGCTATGAGCAACAACTACTGGGATGAAGACGAAGACGACCTAGATACCGAAACCATTACTGGTAACGAAAGCGGAAGTGACCTCTTAAAGAAGTTGCGTAAGGCTAAGCGTGCAGATGAAAAACGTATCAAAGAACTCACTGAGCAACTTGAGGGATTTTCCAAAGAGCAGCGTGAGCGTACAGTCAAGAATGTCCTAGAACAAAAAGGTGTGAATCCTAAAGCAGTACGACTAATTCTAAAAGATTTAGACGAAGTTAACGAAGAGTCAGTTAATAATTGGCTTGAAGATAATGGAGACTTGTTTGGATTGAGTACTCAGGAAACACCGCAAAGTAACGTAGACCGTGCAGCACTACGCCAGCAGGATGCGATTACTCAAGGTGCTATCACACCTGACCGAGCAGAGAACTTAGAACAACGATTGGGTGCTGCGGAATCCGCAGAAGAAATCTTGTCTATCCTCCGTTCACAACAATAACTCATTCATAGTATCTAGTCACTTGGAGGTGACAACATGGCTAATGCCTACGTATCCACAGACTCCGCTTCTTTAGGCGGTACTCTTGGTTCAGCAGGTTTAGTACAGAAGGCGTATGACCGTCTTCTGGAGTTTGCTCTCCGTTCAGAACCACTTATTCGTTCTGTCGCAGACAAGCGCCCAACTAACCAATCAATCCCAGGTTCAACTGTAGTTCTACAGAAGTACGTTGACCTTTCGCCAGCAACTTCAGCACTATCAGAAGCAGTTGACCCAGATGCAGTGTCAATGTCTACACCAACATCTGTAACCATTACTCTTAACGAGTATGGTAACTCTGTTCTTGTAACACGTGCGTTGGAACTCTTCAGCCTTGCTGATGTAGACCCAGCAATTGCTAACATCATCGCATTCAACCTTGCCGATTCTATCGACTCTGTTGCAATGACCACACTTCGTGGCGGAACAAACGTAATCTATTCAGGTGCGACCGCTACATCAACAGCAACAGTTACTGCTGCTGCAACACTATCTTCTGCAAACATCCGTAAGGCTGTTGCTAAGTTACGTGCTGGTAAGACAATTGCTCGTAAGGGCTCACTATACTGGGCTGGTATCCACCCAGAAGTTTCACACGACCTTCGTGCTGAGACAGGTTCATCAGGTTGGTTGCTACCAAACCAATACGGTTCTGCACAAGACCGTATTTGGGCAGGCGAAATTGGTACATACGAAGGTGCATACTTCGTAGAGTCACCACGTCTGTACAATACAACAGATGGCGCTTCATCTGCAAAGGTGTATCGCACAATTCTTGCAGGACAACAAGCAATGGCAGAAGCCGTTGCTGAAGAACCACACGTAGTCATCGGACCAGTAGTTGACAAGTTAATGCGTCACCGCCCAATGGGTTGGTACGGCGTACTAGGCTTTGCTCGCTACCGTGAAGAAGCACTATACCGCATTGAATCAGGTTCATCAATCGCTTCATAATTGATTAACGCTGTGGCAGAGGGATAAAACTCTCTGCCATAGAGTAAGTTCATTAAGGAGAACAATGGCAACTTATAAGTTCACAACACCATATGTGTTGGAAGGACCATCAGGAAAACACCGTTTGTTCTATTTCGCAAAGTTGCGCAAGGGCATAACTATTGTTAAATCTGGTGGAGTCTATTCACAAGTTAGATATTCGGTTGACCAAGATTTAAACAGTTATGATGAAGTTTATCGTGGTGGGTATGTTACACCTGGAGTTAGTGAAGTGACTAAAGCAGCATTAATTGCTGCAGATATAGACGTAACGGAAGCAAACTTTACAGCAGAGTAGGGACAAAATGAGTTTACACAAAAAGCAAGTGCATTCAACTTACGTAGAAGGTTGCTTTGGTTGTAAAGTTCAAACACTTGAACTAAATACAGGAGATGCAACAAGAGATATTCCTGATAAAAAATGGAACTCTGAACTCCAAGCATATAGAGATGCTAGGTCTCAGGGAATACAACCATCAGGTACAAGGATGAAAGATATAGAAGCAGCACATAAAGCGTCAGAAACATTAGGTCAAGCATACGATGGTGACTCAATGCCTAAGACAAAAGATATAACTCCCAAATCCGTAGAAATAATGAAAGAGATTGGACAAATATAATGGCTAAAATGGAAATGTACGCATCAAAGTCAGCAATGAAGAAGCACGAAAAAGGCGAAGGCCCAAAGATGGCTGCAATGGAAAAGAAGATGGGTATTAAAGATGTTGTAAAGAAGGCTTCTGCCAAGAAGGCTGTAGTTAAGAAAATGGGAAAGAAGAAGTAATATGGCTGCTACTCCTAAGCCACTAACTGGCGCAGCGGCAGTGGCTGCTCTTCAACAGCAAGTTTCACCTAAGGGTGTGGCAGCAGCAAATGCTGCAGCAGTTAAAGCACTTGATAAAAAATATCCAGGATTATATTTGCCTTCAATTCGTACAACAGCAGGAGTTAAAAAGAAATGAAAAAAGCACATCCAGGATTTGAAAAAGTTGCTGCTGGTATCGCTAAAAAACAAGGCATCTCAAAAGAACGCGCAGGAGCAATCCTAGCAGCAGGTGCTCGCAAAGCAGGAAAGGCTGCTATCAAAGCCAATCCTAATCTAAAGAAAGTTTCAGGCGTAGTTAAGAAAAAGGCAAAATAATGAAAACACGTACAAAAGCAAAAGATTATTCAAATGTCAAAGGACAGCATAAGCCAACTAGCAAACTGAATCCATTGCCAAAAATTATGACACCACCGCTTACACGCGGAGGAACTCAGCCTGTCGGATTGCCAACTCAGCCTGATACAAGAGTAGTAAAGTAAGACAATGACAGAGGCATGGACACGCAAAGAGGGCAAGAACCCTCATGGTGGGCTTAACGCAAAAGGCCGAGCATCCTATAAAAAAGGAACTCTCAAGCCTCCAGTCAAATCTGGGGACAATCCTCGCAGAGCATCTTTCCTAGCACGTATGGGTGGGGCTCCAGGACCAGAACGCAAACCTAATGGAGAACCAACGAGATTGTTATTATCGTTGAATGCCTGGGGTGCTAGTTCAAAGGCTGATGCTAAGAAAAAAGCAGCAGCAATATCTGCTCGTAATAAGAAAAAATAACTAAACTAACGGAGAAAAAATGTCAAAAGTAACAATTACAGGACTTGCTACTCGCAAGGTTGCAACTGACAAAAAATCAGCAACACCAATTCACAAATCAAAACCAGCACCAAGTAAGGCTTATATGAAGCCTCCAACTGTAGCACAAGATAAAACGTATAACTCAAACAACATGTAATTAAGGTGGGGACAATGACTGACAAATTAGCAATTGCGTGGTGCGATAATGGTATGGTTGATGGCAAGTTTATGCAAGGTGTCACAGATGTGATGCTCCATTCTGGAGTTGAAGTTGCAACAACTTTGCGTAGTCAAGGCAATCAAATAGCAAGGCAACGCGACAAAGTAATTAACTACTGGTATGATACCAACAAAACTGACTGGCTACTTTGGGTAGACTCGGATGTTGTAATCAGCGTAGATACTTTTAAGTTGCTTTGGGATAATAAAGATGTTCAAGAGCGTCCAATGTTGACAGGTGTTTACTTTACAACTGACCAACCTGAGGAAACTCTTATGACACCAATGCCAACATTGTTTGACTTTGTAGTTAATGAAAATCAAATTGGTGTTAAACGTATTCATCCAATGCCAAAGAATAAACTAATGCAGGTAGGCGCGGCAGGCATGGGATATGTCCTAATGCACAGAAGCGTTATAGATAGAATTAGAGCAGTTGTTCCAGAGGGACCATTGTTCTCAGATATTGGACATGGCAAGAATTTCTTAGGTGAAGATATCTACTTTTTTGCATTATGTGACAAAGCGGATGTTCCACTATTTGCACATACAGGTGCAGTAGTACCACATATGAAACGATTCTCGTTTGATGTTAATTATTATAATGCTTTTATGGGTGCTCAAGAAGAACCTAAAAAGCCCAAGAGTAAATTGATTACTCCAAATTATATGAAGTAGAGAGGTCAGCAATGGCATACGGTAGAGCAGGTAGTACACTAATTGAAGAACTTAATCGTCTTGCATTTGGCGGCACACTTCCTCCAAAAACACAATGGCTAGATGATGAAGGTGCAGCAAATAAACTTGCTGGAACTACAGGTCTTGCTGCCACTGGTGCTTGCAATATCTATGCCAACTTACCTATCTCGCAATGGAAAGACTTGCAAGGAGCCTGTAATGCAATTGCTGGCACTATTGGTCTTGGTCCAGCAGAAGCCCTTAGAAGGGTCAATATGTAATGAGTGCTAAATATAACTTAGTCTGTGAACAAGGTACTACCTTTAACTTTCAGTTTGTCATTAACAATGACAGCACTCCATATAATCTAACTAACTATACTGGGACCATGACAGTTCGACCATTTACTGGTGCATCAACTACAACAGTTGTTGCTTCAACTAGCAATGGCTATATGGTATTTGATGCGCTAAATGGTAGAATAACAGTAACCATTCCAGCATCAGTTACTGCAGGATTTTCCGCAACACGCCACACATACGATTTGATTCTTAACTCTGTTGGAACAATTACTAGAGTTCTTGAAGGAAAATTTGTAGTAACTCCAGGAGTAACAGTATGAGTGAAACAATAATTGTTGTTGAATCTATTACCCCACAAGTATCTGTAACTTTTTCAAATAATGCTGGTCCTCAAGGAACTCCTGGCAATGCTGGTGCAACTGGACCTACGGGTGCTACT
>Ga0304728_1001316_pt1 | contig 17766 bp, 18 predicted proteins | sample C_130625_MF_Meta_FD_190476 | JGI IMG/M metagenome (GOLD analysis project Ga0304728, IMG submission 190476) | Freshwater microbial communities from Lake Croche, Canada to study carbon cycling - C_130625_MF_MetaG (v2) (version 2) | ecosystem: Environmental > Aquatic > Freshwater > Lake | place... | reverse complement strand
TATTATATATTATTAGATAATGATTATTCTACAAAAGTAATGTTGTTACAAATATTACTTTTGTATAAAACGACTTAAAGAAAAATTAGCATTATAGATATAATTATAAAATGTCAAAACAAGACTATACGCTTAGCATAAATAATAAAAAGATTTGGACTTTTTATAATGAAAATCCTCATATAAAATTCGAAGAAATCAATATCATTTTTCACGAATTTGTTGAAAAATTTGTTGAAGATATGTCATCAACATTGAGAACAACTATAAATTCTCAAATTCTAAATAGTGTTACTGAGCAAAGTTCTCAAATAAATGATTTAAAACTACATTTCACCAATCTTAATTCTTTTGTTTCGAAAGCTATTCAAGACATAAATAATTCGAACATAAATTCCCAAATTCTTACTTCAGTTACAGACCAAACCTCTCAAATAAGTGAAATTAAAAACAATTTATCGTCGTTAAACAATACAATTTCAAAATTAAATACCGATATTACCAATAGTATCATTGTTAAATTTTTGGATATTAAAAAAGAATACATCGAGGATGTTAAAAATATTATTAATATAAATTCAAATGAAAAAACAGAAAAATTAGCATCTCTTATCGAGAAGAATAATAGTCATCTTATTGACAAAACCACTCTTATTTTAAATGAGATTATCCCAAAAAATCAAGAACCTTTCCATAAGCAAATAAATGATACTATGAAAGAGTTTTACACCGCAATTAATGAAGACACTACAAAACTAGTCCAATCAGTCAATAATGATACTTCGCTAAAAGATTTTATGAATAATTTCGAAATGAAATGTTCAACGATGTTGCAAAATGTTCAACAACCTGTTTTTTCTTCATTATTATCAACTGAAGACCGGCTTAACTCGAATATTTCGAACATTAAAGATATGATGGGTAATTTTGAGATAAAATGTTCTCAAATACTTCAGAACTCTCAGCAACCGGTTTTATCGTATATAACTGCTAGTGAAGAGCGATTAAACAGTAACATATTAAACATCAAAGAATCTTCTTCAGCTAACCAACTATCTCAAGAAAAAATATTTTCTGAGCTTAGTGAATTCTTAAATAAATATAAAAATTCAAGTCATAAAGGTAATTTGGAACAAAACCATTTACTCTCTGTCCTAACAAATATGTATCCAACCGCCGAATTACTGAATACCAGTAATATATCTGCTTCTGGTGATATTATTATGAAAAGAAAAGACCACGAAGCGATTTTAATTGAAAATAAAGATTATGAAGTTAATGTAAATCCAAAAGAAATCGAAAAATTCATTCGTGATGTTGATGAAAACAATTGTCACGGTATCTTTTTATCACAAAATACTGGTATTACATCCAAATCTAATTATCAAATTGAAATTCATAATGGAAAGATTCTTGTATATATTCATTGTGTCCAATACAATAAAGATAAAATACAAGTTGCCATCGATATTATTGATAATTTAATTCCAAAATTGGAAGAATTAGAAATGGACGACGAAGATAATTTCATTAGCAAAGATAGTCTAGATGATATAAACCGCGAATATCAATTGTTTGCATCTCAAAAACTGGCTGTAATCAACTTTCTCAAAGATAATAATAAAAAGGTTATTGCACAAATAGAAGATATGAAATTTTCAACATTGAATAACTATTTATCTACTAAGTATGCGTTTGTTAAGAAAGATGGATTTACTTGCACGGTTTGTAATACATTTACTGCACCTAATCGTAAGAGCTTATCCGCACACGAACGATGGTGCGGAAAACGGAAGTAAAATTATTGAGAACCTTATACATTTTTTAAATTAATTTTATAAAAACAAATAAAAATAATATTATATTATCTATAATATTATGATGAATTCGGTAAGTAGTAATGATATTACTATATCTTCTACTCTTCTAGAAGACGAGAACCAGAACCAATTATGTAATAACAATAATTTTCCTTTATATATAATATTCTTTTCATTCCTATCTGCTATTATTGCATTTTTCATATATTATGCATTTTTTGTAAAATGAAATTTCTACCTATTTTCGAGAACCTTGAAAAATTGAATTACTTTTTTACTATTTATTTTAATTATCCAAACCAAACAACAATGTCTTACGAAACAAATACTTCACATTACGATGCATGGTTCAATTCCATTGAAAACGGAGATAAAATCGAAGTTTTTGAAAGGGAGCAATCAAATTCGTTAGGTCTCTATAAAATTAAAAAAAATACTGAAAACAATTCTGTAAATTTTACCAGAACTATACCTAAATATAATTATTGGGGTTATGAATATGATGAAAAAAATTACTTAACTATCGACTCTAATAAAATAAAAAATTATACTTATTCTGAACCTACTATCGAACCTAATAATATTGATAAAAAACAATCATTTGATACTTGGTATGATAATATAGATGAAAATAAAATGTATTTACTTAAAGAAACTAGTTTATGGGGTAAACCATTAGAAGGTAATTATAATGCTAGAAAATATACCGATACTCGTGGTGAAAAAAATGTATTTTTCAAACGAGAAACAAGTATTATGTCCAATTTTTGGGAAAGTGACGCTGATAACGATATTCTAGTTTCGCAAGATGCTAATAATTATTTTCATAATAATTGTAAATGTGGTTCCTATTCGCAATATAATTATTATCCTAAACCGAAAGAACTTGCTTTGGCTGAAGAAGATGCTTTATATCCGTGCCCTACTAGAGGATGGTTTTAAATTATAAAAATAAAAAATTGTATATATTGTATATTTTTTATCGTTTATCGAGAACATTTGCGAAAAATAATATATAATAATTACAACCTAATACACCGAAAAATTACCATAAAAAATATCCTGGTCTAAAAACTCCATACCCACCATATACTGGATAATCATACTCATAATAATGATAATGGTAATGATAATTTTTACGACTATGATGTTTATGGTGTCTGTGATGACTGGAGCGTGACGAATCACTTGAACACGATGAACTGCTGGAACTGGATGAACTGCTTGATGAGCCGGAACTCGAACTACTACTTCTTCTCGAAGGCATTCTATATTATATCACCCGATAATTATTTTTAAGAATATTTTTATCTAAATCCTTACTCATTATGCATTGTAATGCAATTATATTTAGTAAATTAATATTTCTATTCACAAAACGTTTCACCATTTTTTCTTCCGTTATTATATATTATGAAAAATATCATCATCTTTGTTTGTCACGATATCGGTAGTGTCGAATTTACTTTGAAATCCGATAAAAATGCCCATATCATTTTTGTCGGGGATAAACCCATCAACGAGAAAATTCAACATAATCCGAATATTATTATCGCTCGGAACCTTACCCATAATATCGAACACGAAAAAAAACTACTCACCTTTACCGCCTGGTATCTTATCATGAAAAATAACCTTTTCTCGGATTATGATTTCTTCACTGTTCTCGAATATGATGTTGTTTTAGATAATAATTTCAAACAAAACTTAGACAATGAACTCGTTTCGAATGAATTTCATGTCATCTCTTTCAACCATTTTATGTGGTCTTTCTCCATGGATATTCAATTACCCGTGTGCGAACATTTTGTTCAACTTAAAAACATAAATTTTATGCAGGTTTATAATAAAATTCATCAAAATGGATGGTATCCTACAACAAACCAATGCATTAAAAAACAAGTTCTCATCGATTTTGTAAATTGGTACTACCCCGATTGTTTCGAAATCAAAAAAAAAGATCTACAACGCTTATCTTGGTACCACGAAAGAATGTTCAGTATCTTTATTTACCACTATAATTTACGTATCAAAGCTATTTCTGGATTAAACCATCTCAGTCGAGATAGCCATCGTATGGGCTATAACTAATATCTTTCTTTCGAATAATTATCAAATATTTCCTCATATTCGAGAACCTTCACTTTTTTCGAGAACATTTCACAAATTTCAATCTTCTGATTTTGTAATCTACTTTGTAATTACAATTGTAATTCACTGTAAAATCACAAAAATCAAAATTTGTGATTTTCTACTTTTACAAACTTTTACACTTGTAATCACAAAATTAATACTGTAAAATATAATTTATTACAATATATTATATGTATGATATTTGTATTATTGGTTCTGGACAAAGCGGTTTAGTAACGTGCAAAACTTTTTCTGAAAAAAATTATAATGTAATTGTATTAGAAAAAACCAATAATTGTAATGGATTATTTAATACTATAAAAGAAAAAAATTATTTTAAATGGTCTACTTCTAGAAGTATGTCCGGTTTTAGTGATTTTCCTATGGATAAAAATTTACCAAATTGGTTTAAAATACAAGACTATATTAATTATTTAGAATCCTACAAAAAACATTTTAATTTAGATAAATATATTCAATATAATTCCAATGTAATTAATTGTAAACAAGATGAAAATGAAAATTGGATGATAAGATATATAAACAACGGAATTGAAAAAGATATTTTATGTAAAAAACTTATTATTTGTTCTGGATTAAATCAAACTCCAAAGTTTCCAGATATTATAAACAATTATACCGGTGAAATATTACATACTGAAAAAGTTTATAAAGATATGACAACTGCGGATTGGAAAAATAAATTCACTTCAAAACGTGTATTATTATTAGGAGGTGGTGAATCTGCTTTTGATGTTGGTCATATTATTTCACAATATACTAATGATTTTTACTTGGCATCAAAAAATTATATCGAATGGTTTCCACAAGGCGATGAGGATAATAAAAATTTGGAAAGAGCTAAAAAAATAAATGACAAGTGCATTAGTTTACCTGACTTTTTAAATAATCCTACAGATACTAATTTGTTTTTTGCTGAATATTCATTACCTGAACCAATGAGTGAAATATGGCACACTTGCGGAAGATGGTTTTTACATACGTATTTTAATGCAAATTGCAATGATTGTAATCATCAACATACAGAATTATGTAGTAAAACAAAAACACCTAATGATTTATTTAAGAAGTATGTAGTAAAACGTACAGAGTTTTATATAGATATATACGAGAATAAAGTAAAACCTATTTATTATCCTGATAAAATTCAAAACAAAAACGTATATTCAAAAGACGGAACTATAGAGAATGTAGATATTATTGTTTGTGCTACTGGGTTTAAAAAAAAATTTCCATTTTTAGATGATAATATTATTAATGACGAATTTATAAAAAAAATGATTCCAAAAAATACGTCTAATATTGCATTTATTGGATATGCACGCCCCACTATGGGTAGTATTGCTGCTATTGCCGAAATGCAAAGTTGGTGGGTTGAATCATATTTTAATAATTCATTAAAATACTCTATCCGAAAACCTTTGTTTAGATTTAAAGACCCATTAAATTTAGAAAATGAACATATTAATACTCTAGTAATCGGTTGTTATTATTTAAAAGATTTGGCAAAAGATATGAATATTGAACCAAATATGTTATATATATTCTTTACTGATTTTACGCTATTTAAAAAAATATACACTGGTTCATGTCATCCAATGATATATCGAATTCACGGAAATAAAAAATATACAAATTCAAGAGAAATATTAATCAATACTTTTCGAGATTTTGATAATGATAATTCCTTTCAAGAAAAATTATATTTTTTTATGTTTATTCTTTTTCATTTCTTATTTTTATTAATCTTATTTATATTATCCTATCTAATAAGATATCTTTATTATACCACAATTGATAATAAAAGAAATAAATATATTAAAAATTTAAGTATTTTCTATATTTTTTTTTCTTTTGTTGCTATTTTCTATTTTTTTTAACCATTACCGATATTATCGAATTCCATTTGATAATACCGTGTATTCAATATTTCTGTTTTTTTATTCATAGTTTCTAGTTACAACCTCTATTATGCTGTCCTACTTTAGTATTATCGTTTATAAACCACATTTATTATATAACAAATATATATCAATGGAGAACACACTCGTATTATTTGAAGATATTTCTGTCAATCTTTTTCAACCTTTCGATTTATCTACCTGTAATCTTATCGACTTATCTAATTTAACCATCGAGAACCCTATCGATAATGAAGTTCTCAAACATTCTGAATGTATCAAAAATTATTATTATTATGTCGGTGCCCCCAATCCTACTCCTCCCTCTACTCTTTGTGATACCTTTTTACATATCTATCATATGAATACCCAATTTGTTACCCAAAATACAGCTGTTATTTTCGAATCACATCAAGCTATTTCTGGTAATTGTTCTCACGATAATTCTAGTTCTCAAATATTTATTTCGAGAACCGGATGGTATTCTATCAATACCAATATCCATCCTATCGAATCTTGTCAATTCGCTCTTTTCAAAAACTTTTCATATATTGTTCCCGCATCCACCTTCGGTTGTTCTCAATCTTCTCATAATTCTAACACGTGTATATTACAAATTACCGCTCATGATTTGATAATGGAATCTCCAACTGGACTTTCCTGTGTCATTGAACTTATCAATACCACCCCCGATATTCCTTATGTCACTTTACCTTGTTCTACCTATTATAATCCTCAAATCAATGCCTCCATTTCACTTTTATTTTTACATAATTGAGAACATTTTGTAAATATTCGAGAACATTTAATTTTTATAATATTATATTTAAATTTATAATATTATTTGTTATTATCGAGGGTCGTCTATTCAATCACAATCTGAACATACATCTTCTATTTGTAATATTTTACTTGTTTTACATAATTTTATCACCAAGTTCTCCAATAATTTCATTATCATATATTTTATTTCACCTTCGCATTCTGTTTTCATACTACATAATATCTTCATTATTTGATTATTCAGTAATAATTGTGTGGTCTTTTGTTCCAATTTCTCCAAACTACATATCAATTTACATATCTTTCTAAGGAGTGCTCGGTATGTTCTCACTACATATTACGTAATTTATTGCGTGTAATATTACTCTCGCTGATTCGCTTCTTCCTGATGCTGTTATCGATATATATTTATGTGTTCCAAATAATGGTATCGGTACATCTTGTACTCTATCTAATCCGGTTGATGTGTATAATACTGTACCTAATACTCCTGAGATATTTGAACCGAATATTCTAAAACCTTCATTTTCTTCTATATCTCCCACCGATATCGTTGGTATTGTTCCTGTCTTTACCGATGCTATGATATTCGATATATCCAACTGTATATATGTTTGTTTATTTATCTCGTGTTCTGCATCGATTTCTAATCCAATACCATTCTTACCTTTTCCTCCATTCTTCGCATATAAATTTGATGATACATCATTTGTCAGTGAAATTATATAACCATTTGCTATTATATTTACTCTATTCAGAGTAAATGTTACCGAATTACCTAATTTTCCTAAGTTCTCATCGAAATATATTGTTTGGTTTAAAGGCACACACGATACATCTGTTATAAATGGTACTACTATATCTGTTATTTCAGGCATAGGTAGTCCTCCACTTGGTCCTGGGTCGCCCGTTGGGCCTTTATCTCCAGTAGGTCCTCCGTTTCCAGTTGGCCCAGCATTTCCGGTAGGTCCTCCGTTTCCAGTTGGTCCTGCATTTCCTGTTGGTCCTGCATTTCCTGTTGGTCCTGCATCTCCAGTTGGACCTGCATCACCCGTTGGACCTGCGTTTCCAGTTGGACCTGCATCACCCGTTGGACCTGCATCACCCGTTGGACCTGCGTTTCCAGTTGGCCCAGCATCACCCGTTGGACCTGCGTTTCCAGTTGGCCCTGCATTTCCCGTTGGTCCTGCATTTCCCGTTGGCCCAGCATCTCCTGTTGGCCCAGTATTTCCTGTTGGCCCAGTATTTCCGGTAGGTCCTCCGTTTCCAGTTGGTCCTGCATCACCCGTTGGTCCTGCATTTCCCGTTGGTCCTGCATTTCCCGTTGGCCCTGCATTTCCCGTTGGCCCTGCATTTCCCGTTGGCCCAGCATCTCCTGTTGGCCCAGTATTTCCGGTAGGTCCTCCGTTTCCAGTTGGTCCTGCATCTCCCGTTGGTCCTTTATCGCCGGTAGGACCAGGTGGTCCCATCGGTCCAGGTAAATATATTATTTTTCTTCTGTGTGTTCGTTCTCGTGAGCATTCTGATGAAGAACTACTTGAGGATGAGCTTGATGATGAACTGGACGATGATGAGCTTGATGACGAAGAACTAGACGATGAAGAACGGCTTCTAGAACGAGTTCTATTTATTGGATGTGAATCTATGTGTTCTTGTGAATTTTCTGATTCCCCTCCGTGACTTCAACGTCTATCTCTTGAACCACGTCCTCTTCCACCATATCCACCATAACCACCAAATCCTGGACCTACTCCGCCACCTAAGTTACCCCAAGGACCGAATTCCATAAATTTCAATAAATTCTTTTCGTTATTGGTGGTATTGATTTCATCACGTAATCTGTTTCTATCAAGTGTATCAACTGTGTTAATAATATCTTGACTACGTTGATCGACTTTTTGTTTAATTTCACAGCAACAATCACCCATTTCTTTGGATAAATCATTCTTATGTTTAAGAGCCTCGTATTTGGCTTCTTGTAGTTGTAATGATAAACTTTCACGGATTTTTTGTTGTTCCAATTGGTTAATTGCAAAGTTTTGTGCCGCTTGGGAAGCCAAGCATTCCTTTACTTTTTGTTGTTCCAATAATAATGTTGAAAAATGATGGTCGGTTTTACTAATCATAGCAGCAAATTGATTATCTTGTTGTTTGGTGATTAATGCGTCCGATTTTTGGTTTTCTAATAGTAATGATGCGTATTGTTGTCCGGCTTGGTGAGCTAAGTCGTATTTGGTTTTCAAATGTTCTTCGGAAATATTTTGGAAACCATTCGCCAATGCTGAACGATTTTCCCAAGCACCATCGGTAACGTGTTTGGTCAATACATTTAGGTTTTGTTGATTCGATGATAATACTTCACCTGCTGCACGATTGACATCAGATAATATGGAATGACGAACATCGGTTAATGTTTGAGCTAGTTGTCCATTAACTGCAAGAGTAGTAGCACGATTTTCACCTGCATTACGTTCAACTGATTGTAATACACTTGAAAAACCTTCTTTGGTGGTTCCGACAGCGTCGGAACCAACTCTATCAACGGCTCTTAGAATATCACGGGCAGAATCATTGGATGCTTGTCTTGATGCTGCATCAGTGACAGTGGTTGTTAGACGACCTTCACCTGCAACTCTTTCGATAGCAGTCATTATGGTTCCACCATTGCGTTCAACTGCGGAAGCTACTTGTCCAGCTGTACGTTCGGTGGTATTCATACCATTCGCACCATTACGTTCAACGGCGGTGGCTAATTGAGCATTTACACGCTCAGTTGTCGCCATACCATTGGCTGATGTTCGTTCAATGGCGATACCATTTGCAGCAATAGTATCATAGATGTTTTTATTCACACCTGCTATTTCTTGTGTTAATAATCTTTGTGTATCATTTACTACACCAATTGTACGATTTGTACTATCATAGATGTTAGTGGTTAGAGCATTGTTTTGCATTGCTGAAAGGATTTGACTTGGGTCAAGAGAATAAGGGTTGTATCCTGGAGGATAAGAAGGCTGTGGAATAGACATTATCTATTATATACTATGCATATAGATTTTATTTTACCAAAAAAATACTCTAAATTATAAATGCATTTATGCTGTAGTAATATTGTAATTACAAAACACAAATTGTGACCAGAAATTACTATTGTGACTCTGTAATTATAATTGTAATAATTATATAAAATACCCACTGCATATTTGGTTTATCTGCGAAAATATTTAGGATAATCGAAATTTTCTTATTTTTTATTATATATATTAAAATATATGAGCGAATCTACTGGTCATCATAACAATCACAGTGGTAACAACAATATGAACACCTATTTAAATGGGCTCACCTATACTTCCTTCTACTGGAAAGCAAAATACTACGAACTTTTACAACAATACCATAACTTATTATATCAATGTAAAATACATACTGTTAATGATAGCGATAGCGATAGCGACAGTGAAGGTGATAACGATGCCGATGATATGAATCGTTCTAAAAATGTAGAACCAGAAAAACATAAAATTCCGAATTCTCCTCCTCTCTTACCACCTAACCCTATGCCTCCGGTACCTAAAGGTTTTGCTCATTTTCCCTATCACGAGTTTATGAATCGGGATTTTGCGATGCCTCCTTACCCCGTGCTTCCACCTCACCCTATACATAGAGAATTTCCTTCTACTATGTTACCTCCAACGCATCAAATCCCTCCTTCGACTCAACCTCCCGCAGTAAAACCCACCTTTCAAGTACCTCCTCCACCTCAACCCATGATAAGAGATTGTTCTGGTATGATAAAAGGTACCCATAATTTTCCTTTCCATCAATATATCGGGTATGAACCTCCTTATAATCATTTTGGAGAACACCATAATAAAGATTAATTTATATAGTTATAATAACTATATGAATAACCAAGACCTAAAAATTATACCTTATACCGCCACCTCTATTTCCGTGGTCGGTAGATTCATCTTTATGTTCGCCATATACAAAAACAAAAGCACCAATAGTTTATCACTACTTTTCTGTATTCTAAGTATCTTCTCCTCCAGTATGTGGATTTATTATTCTATTCGATCGAATGATACCCCTATGATTCTTAGAAGTTCTACTGAAATCACCCTATTGACCATATCCTGTATCTATATTATTCGAAATAAAATCATCAATAATCACTCTCAAATTTTACCAACTTAATTTACATTTGTATTCTTTGTAATACAGTTGTAATTCTACTGCTTATATGCTGTACTTTTTAGGCATATTTTTTTGGTATTTCAGATTATATGATTCTAATATATAATAATGGCATTCATTGGCCCTTATCCTTATTGGGGTCTTTATAACCCCAATTTTACTTATCCTATTTTACAATCCGATTACAAACTTTCTGGACAATTAAATGAATACAATGAATTAAATGACCTCGCTATTAAAAATAATATGATATATGCCCAAAATATGGCCGAAGATTGTAATAGTCGTGCTATTAAACCTCCTCCAAAACCTCCATTAAATCCTCCAGGTTCTCCTCGTGGTTATCCATACTATAATAATTATCCATACTATAATAATTATCCATACTATAATTACTACGGTTATCCTTATTATAATTATCCTTATCACGGATATTATCCATATTATTTATAATCCCACTAATCCCCCCCCGGGGTCTTTATATTATTTTTCGTTTGTTTTATTATAATTATATAAATATATACTATATACTTATATAATGTCTATGGTTATGGAAACAAATAACCCTCGCATTTGCTCCTTCTATAAACTGAACCCATCTATTAATTTTGAGACTGTGAATTTATTATTCATCGATTTATTTGAAAAGCTTATATCTAATGTAGACTCTAATATTACTACAACGATTAATGCTCAAATTCTATCCAATATCAATGATAATTCTTCCAAAATCAACGATATCAAGAATTCTGTTTCATCTTTGAAAGAAGTTGTATGTGACATTAATAAAGAAAATGTCAATGTAATACAGTTACAACAATCCAAAATTATCGACGAAATTGGTAATATGCTTATTAAATCCAATAAAAATATTCCAATTCAACCGAATAGTTCTGCGGATTATCTCGCATCATTATTAAATAAATTATATAATACCTCCGAAGTCCTCAAACTTAAAGAATTCGATGATTCTCACATCTATTCGTTAAAACGATATATGAAACCCAAAATACTAATCGAGAACAAAGATATAGAGTATAATATTCAATCTGATGATATCGGTAGTTTTGTCAAATTAATCGAAGAACGCAATTGTCACGGAATATATCTGTCACAAAAAAGCGGAATTTCTATTAAACCGAATTATCATATTGATTATCTCCGCGGTAATATAGTTGTCTATTTACATAATGTCGATTATTGTAGCGAAAAAATTAAAACCGCCATCGATATCATCGATAGCCTTTCTTTAAAACTGAAAGAACTCAATAATACAAATGATGATAATACTATACCGAAATCTTTACTTGATGATATCAATAAAGAATATCAATTGTTTATTACTCAAAAAGAAGCAGTAATTAATGTTTATAAAGATTGTCAGAAAAAAGTTCTCAGTCAAATAGATGAACTTCGTTTTCCTTGTCTTGATAAATACCTTTCGACCAAATATACGAATCAAGTCGTAAAACAAGGATTCAAATGCGACCTATGTAAATGTTTTAACGCCAATAATTTGAAAGCGTTGGCTGCACATAAACGCGGGTGTGCTCGTAAAAATGTCTTAGTAAATATTACTAATACTGTCAATAATATATAAAAACCTTTTATTTCAAACCTTTTATTTCAAACCTTTTATTTCAAACCTTTTATTTCAAACCTTTTATTTCAAACCTTTTATTTCAAACCTTTTATTTCAAACCTTTTGTTTTCAAAGATTATACAAGCGTGGAGATTTACATATGTATTTTCTTGTTTCTTTATAAAAAAAATAAACTACAAATGTAATTTATAAATTACATTTGTATACCCCCTTATCATATATGCTTTCTGTTTAGAGATGTATGCCGTATATTTTTTGCATATTTTGTTTTATTTGATAATAATATAGATGAGCACATCTAACCGTCCTTCCTCTCCTTCCTCTGACAGTTCTGGTAACCACGGTAACAACGGCAACAACGGTAACAACGGCAACAACGGTAACAACGGCAACAACGGTAACAACGGCAACAACGGTAACAACGGCAACACATATTCACCTCCATCTACTCCCACATCTTCTTCACCTCCCACTTCCACCCCTACTTCCGTACCCACTTTCCATTTCGACCCTTCACACCATATTTTCGATATTTCTTATAGAACTATCGATGTTTCCTTCAATAGACAAGACGAAATTGACTTATCCGGTGGTACCTTCGATGTCGATTGTTCTGGTGCTATCGTTATACCTACCATCACCGATTTCTCATTAAATTCGGTTATCGATGGTAGTGGTTACCATATTGTATATCAACAAGGTTTTACATCCGATGGCTCCAATGTCACTGTCGCTACCTTCCATACCACTGACGCCAGTTTCGACCCTCAAATCACTGAAGAATTTGTACAAGTCGTCACTACATATGATGATGAGCTCAATAATAGTCCAAATAAACTTATTCTTGACCAAATCAAATTATACGCAAGTGAAATCAAATGTGAAGATTTTCATGGTAAAGGCTCCATCGATGATTATACCAATTTATTCAATGCCGCTGCTAAAATCGCCACCGAATCCAAACAAATGGAACTCGATATCGACATCGAAGGCTTCAATGAATTCGGTAAAGCAGCCGAAGAATTAACCAACATTTTCAATGGGTTCATTATGAAATTACAAAATGTCAATATCATCAATGATTATACTTTCTTAACTTCTATCGCCACTGCTCTCGGTAAAATCGTCAATTTATCCAAAATCTTCTCCAAATTCAAAGAAACCATTCTCGCCACTACCACTGTTCAAATGCCAAAATCTGCCCACGATACCAAAGTAGTCATCGAAGGTGTTATGGACGAAATCAATTGTGCTATGCAATATATTAATCATTTTGTGGATGGTAGCTTCAATGCTCCCGCTAACTGTGAATTATCCAATGCTGAAAAAAATGTCATCGATAAAGCCATCGAAACGATTGATACCTGGAATGTTCTTTGTGAGCAAGGTATCAGTGTTACTTTAGAACACGACCCTGATATTAAATTCATCAGTCAAGCGAGTACGGAACTGATTCATACGACCAATGTTCTCAAATCTGCCTCCACCAAACTCAAAACAAAACTCGCCAAATTCGATTATTGTTAGATTTTTCCAAATATAATATTTTCCAAAATATTATATTTACCATAAAGTGAATAAAAAATTATCATATAATTATATAATGAAATATTTATTTAGTTTATTATTTCTTTGTCTCTCTGTCAATGGATTTATTTTCAACACTCATCAACATAATAAGCAAATCATTCAATTAAATGCTCGTCGTAAATATCCCATCTCTAGACCTTATTACCGAGAAAATTATTTAAGACGTCTTAACTCTAAAAACGTAACAGAACAAACCGATGAAATTCTTAGAGGTAACTTTGATGACGACGATGAATATGATAACCAACAACAAGATGATGATTATGACGAAATCGCCGAATTATATAATATGTTGAATAGAAACAGTAGTAATAATGAAGGAAGTGCTGGTGGTATCCGTATCATTCTCAGTAGTGATGGTAGTGGTATCGGTATAAATTTCAGTGAACCATCCAACGACGATAATGATAATGATTATAGAAAAAGACGTAATAATAATAAAAATAAAAAATCCGATAATTTCGAAGTCATCACTAAATCTCCCTATAATTTTACGGATATCGGTGGTTATGATAATATTAAACGAGAACTTGACCAAGTCGTTGATATTCTTTCCAATTATACCAAATATACCAAATATAATGTTCGTATACCAAAAGGACTCATTTTTGAAGGTTCTCCGGGTAACGGAAAAACTCTTTTCGCAAAAGCTCTTGCTGGTGAAGCCAATATTAATTTTATCGCTGTATCTGGTGCTGAATTCCAAGAAAAATATGTAGGTGTCGGTTCTATGAAAGTTCGAGAACTTTTCAAACTCGCCAAAGAAAATGTCCCTTGTATCATCTTTATCGACGAAATCGATGCTATCGGTAAAAAACGTACCAGTGACGGTGAATCTTCCAGTAACGAACGCGATAGTACCCTCAATGAACTCCTTGTTTCTCTCGATGGTTTCAAAAATTCCACTGGTGTTTTCCTTATCGGTGCTACAAATCGCGCCGATATGTTAGATCCCGCTCTCGTTCGTCCCGGTCGTATCGATAAACGTATCTATATCGGTAATCCTGATGAAAAAACTCGTAAAGCCATCCTCAATATCCATCTTTCCGGAAAACCCCTCCATAAAAATGTCAAAATAAATGACCTCATCGAACAAACCAATGGCTTATCTGGTGCTGAAATCGAGAACCTCTTAAATGAAGCAATGTTAAATGCCTTACGACATAATCGTGAATCCATTTCTACTCTCGATATTGATACTGTTTTGAATAAAATGATGGTCGGATGGCAACCCAATGAACACGCTTTTACCAGTGATATTATCGACCAAATCGCCGTTCACGAACTCGGACACGCTGTCGTTGGTCTCTTATCCACCCATCACGCTAAAATGACCAAAGTGATGATTAATCTTTCTGCTCCCAAAACACCCGCGTATACCATTTTCGAAAGTTCTTCTTCTTCTATCCTTACTCGGGAAGCCCTCTTTGAACATTTGATGATTCTTCTTGGTGGTAGAATCGCCGAAGAAGTCATTTATGGTAAAATTTCGGTATCTACTGGTGCTATTAATGACTTCGAAGAAGCTCTTAAACTATCACAACGTCTCATCACTTATTATGGTATGGGTGAAAAACTTATTTATCCTAGTAACTCGGAAAAATATAAAGAAATCATCGATAATGAAGTTGATAGTCTCCTTAATGATGCCTATGATTATGCCGAATTTTTACTCAGTAATTCCAAAGACCTCATTTTAGAAGGTGCCGAGATTTTGAAACGCGATAATATTTTAACCGCTGCTACCTTATTGGAACTTATGAATAACAAATATACCGATGTTCTCGCTTTGAAAATGAAATCTGATAAAAAATAAACCTTTTTATCGGGAATCGGTATAAAGAAATATATACCTATATATTGTGAAACTGGGGTTGTTTCGCTAGTTATGCCCCTGTAGCTTAGTGGTAGAGCACCAGTCTTGTAAACTGGAGGTCGTGAGTTCAATTCTCATCGGGGGCTCTTTCTAATATTTTTTGTTGGGAAAAATATTAGCATTATTATTATTATAAAATTGAAAATGGTATTATCGTTTGTATATTATTCAAAATTATGTTACGTACTGGACAACGCTATTTATTTCATTGGAAAGCCCCTTATCATCCAACCGAAGTATTATTTAGAGCAAATTTTGTTTCTATACTCAATAAAACATTGATTATTAACTCAAGTGAAGAAGAAAAAAATCCAAAAACATTGGTTAGCATACCGTATCACTGGATAACTAGTGTCGAAACATTAGAAGATATTGTTACTGATAATCCTATTTTACCGTCTGACGTTTTATTCATTATCGATAACTATCTATAATGAACTCTTCACGTAATTATGATTTACCTCCATTCATTTCCTTATCGAAAGATATCATCGATAAAGCCATCGCGAATAATGATTATAAAACTGCGTTTGATACTATGCTCATGGTGTTAAGTATTTTGAATGATAATGACAAACTCCTCTTTTTACAATACTTTACACAAGATATTCTCACAAATTATACACAAAAAACACCGAATTATCTATCCAAATTATAAATACTTTTATATGAAATTATACACCCTACTACTTTATAGTAGATAAATATTGATTCCTTTTGTTAATAAAAGTGCTATCATAACCAAAAAAAAAATCCCAAAAAAAAGTCAGGGGGGTCATGAAAAAAAGGACATTTATAAATGTCCTTTTTTGGAAAATCCCTCTGAGAAAAAAAGGAAAAAAATGCAAAAAACCACTTTAGAGCATAATGCTCTAAAATCGATAAAATGATTGAAAATGTTGTTTGCATAATTTTTTTATAAGAAATGTTGCGGAAAAAGTTAGAATTTTTTTTGATTCCATAATTTAGGGAAAATGGAATCATTGGAATCAAAAAAAATTCTAAAAAAATCTAAATTTTTCGTATGCGAAATTTGTGATGTTATTTCATCACGAAAACAAGACTATGATACACATTTACTAACAGCAAAACATCAACGGAATCATTTGGAAACCGAAAAAATTCTAACTATTCCACTAGAAAGTTATCATTGTATTGAATGTAATTTTACTACATTAAAGAAGAGTCTTTTTGAAAAACATAATAATACATTAAAACATTTACAACATATGAATAAAGATACGAATAAACCGAATACATATTGCTGTGATAATTGTAATAAAGAATATTTAAATAGAAGTGGATTATATAAACATAAAAAACTTTGTCAAGTTCTCGAAAATAAAACAGAATTCATAAATGAATTTCGAGAACCTGATATCAAAACACCCGAAGTCAATATTGATTTAGTTTTAGATTTAATAAAACAAAACAAAGAACTACAAACTGTTTTAATTGAACAAAGTAAAGAACATAGTAAACAAATTATGGAATTAGCTAAAAATCAATCCGTTACCAACAATAATAATAATAATACCAATTGTAATAATACTCAATTCAATCTACAATTCTTTCTTAATGAAACGTGTAAGGATGCTATGAATATACAAGATTTTGTAAATTCTCTTCAATTAACCACTCAAGATTTCGAGAACACAGGGAAAGTCGGATTCATCGAAGGAATCACTCAAATCATAGTGAATCGATTGAATAGTGTGGATACTACAAAGCGTCCAATGCATTGCACGGATGCAAAAAGAGAAACATTGTATATCAAAGATGACAATGTATGGAATAAAGAAGATGATAATAAGAGCAAGTTTCGTAAAGTGGTAAACC
>Ga0304728_1001315_pt1 | contig 17770 bp, 19 predicted proteins | sample C_130625_MF_Meta_FD_190476 | JGI IMG/M metagenome (GOLD analysis project Ga0304728, IMG submission 190476) | Freshwater microbial communities from Lake Croche, Canada to study carbon cycling - C_130625_MF_MetaG (v2) (version 2) | ecosystem: Environmental > Aquatic > Freshwater > Lake | place... | reverse complement strand
TCATGAGCTTCCGAACTTGGAAGCAAGTCACATACAAGGCACCAACCTCCACCATGCCTTGATGTTGGCCGGACGCTTCCTGGACTCCCACCCCGGAGCACAACGCATCGTCATGGTGGTCACCGACGGTGAGCCGACGGCACGACTGATGCCCGAGGGGTACGGCTGGTTCTCCTATCCACCCGAGGACGAAACCATTGCCGAAACCATTGCCCAGGTCGATCGAATGACGAGGCGACGGGTGCCCATCTCGTGGTTTCGTCTGGGCGACGACCCCTCGCTTGAGCGATTCCTTGACGGCATGGCACGTCGCAATGGCGGCCGTGTACTCGCGGCAAGCGCCGATCGCCTCGGTGACTACGTGGTCAGTGACTACGTCCGAACCCGTCGAGCCACTCGCTAGAGCCCGTTACGCTTCTGCGTCATGACCGAGATCACCTGGCTGACCCAGGACGCCTACGACCGCCTCGTCGCAGAACTTGCCGAACGCGAGGGTCCTATTCGTCAGGAGATCACCAAGCGCATCGAGCAGGCGCGCGAGGAAGGCGATCTCAAGGAGAACGGCGGCTATCACGCCGCCAAGGAAGAGCAGGGCAAGAGCGAGGCCCGCGTGCGCCAGCTCAAGCAACTTCTGGAGAACTCCAAGGTTGGCGTGCCCGACTCGGCCCCGGACGAAGTGGCTATCGGCAAGGTCGTCACCGTTCGCTTCCCTGCCCTTGACGAGCAGGAGTCGTTTCTGCTGGGCTCTCGCGAAGAAGCTGCGCATGCGTCGATCGACGTCTACAGCCCCACGTCACCGCTTGGCGCGGCAGTGCAGGGCAAGCGCGTCGGTGATGCCACGACATACCAACTTGCCAATGGCAAAGAGATGGCAGTGGAGATCATCAAGGTCGAGCCGTACGGCGGCTGACGCTACGACCCCACACCCGGGCCTTTCTGGGGCAGGGCCTGCTGCGCTGACAGTCGAGCGCGCGACGCTGCGGCACGACCAGCGGTGGCCGCAGAACCACTAGGCCGACGCACGCCACCCGAGTACCCACCCCACGTGCCTCGAGCCTGAGACGAGGCTCGGTGGAAAGCGCGAACCTCTGCGGACTTCTCGCGAAGCACGAGTTCTTGTCCCTTGCGCTCGGCACGTGGCAACTTCTGCTCCTTCAAAGCGGTCGTGCGGGCCTGCGCCAATCGCTCAGAGAGGCGCTCGACAAAGGCGCGGTAAAAGGCGACTCGTGCCGTGTGCGCCGTGTGCGGACGTCGGTCAAATCGACCAGCCGAATACGACTCGCCTTTCCATGTTCCCAACGCTAGGTAAGCCTGACTGCCATGAACCATCTGCACGGCGACGGAGGTGTACATCGTTTCGACCACATCAAGATCTGCCGGCATTCCGTAACTGATGACATACGTAGAGTTCGATGCCACATCAATGTGCACATCATTCGCGTGCCCGATGGCAACGAACAGCGAGACCAGGTGGGTATTGGCACGCTTTCCGCGTTCGCCGATCTGGGTGGTGCGTGATTCTGGCTGCTGACGTGATTCCTTGCGGGCCGTTCGCGCTCGCGCTACCGCGAGGTCGACACTCGCGAGCGTTGCTAACGCCTGCGCTTTCATGAGGTACGCCTCGGCCTCTGCTGCGTTGTCGGTGCGTTCGGCCTTGGCCAATAGGGCCGCGATGCGATCCAGAGTCGCTGAGGAACTCATGGGGCGACCGTGATTCCAGCATCCTCGTAGCCGGCCCGAAGAACGAGGGTGGCCTCCGGTCCGAGTACCGCCTGCGTCATTACGAGCATGGCCGCGGCGTAGGAGCTGCTGTGCCACGCGTCAGTGTCATGGACTGTATGGACTGCATGGACCGCATGGACCGCAACGTGATGGGCGAGTTCGTGCAGCACGACGGCCTCGCGCGCGGCCCAGCGAGCATCCATCGGAATTGCGATCGTCGCCGTCTGCGGCTCGTAGTGGGCTCTGGCTTGGCCGGCCCGTGCGCGGACCGTGACTGGTGCGCAAACACCGTAGGTATCCACAACGTCAGGGTGGGTCAGGACCCAATCCGCATACACCTGCATGGCTTCCACGCTCCCAAACCGGCGCTGCACGGGCAAGGTCAGCCGCGAGCCGAAGAAGTCCAGAACTCCGCCATGGTCCAGCAGGGCAGACCAGCGATCCTCCGCCTCGTAGATCGCTGAGCGCAGGCTGTCCCGCTCGCGCGGGGAAGGAGCATCCACAGCCCGAGGGTAAGGTGAGGCAGTGCTCAAGCGGTTCTCCCCCGACTACTTTCGGGGACTCCCGCGAGAGGTCCTGGTGCTGGCCGCCATCGCCTTCTGCGTGGCCCTCGGCTTCGGCATCCTGATTCCGGCCATTCCCGTCTTTGCGCGTTCCTTCGACGTCAGTGCCCTCGAGGCCAGCGCGGTGGTGTCGGTATTCGCGCTGGTGCGATTCATCTCCTCACCCATTGCCGGCGTTCTCGTCAACCGCGCAGGCGAGCGCGCGGTGCTGGCAAGCGGGCTGCTGATCGTTGCCGTGTCCAGTGTCGCCGCAGGTCTGTCGCAGAACTTCGGCGAGCTGATCGTGCTGCGCGGAATTGGCGGGCTGGGCTCCAGCATGTTCACTGTCTCAGCCATGGCGCTCCTGCTGCGCGTCGTGGATCAGGACCAACGCGGCCGTGCCTCGAGCGTGTATCAGAGTGGCTTCCTCATCGGTGGTGTCACCGGGCCAGCGCTCGGCGGATTGGTCGTGGGCATTTCGCTACGCGCACCGTTCTTCGTCTACGCCGCATGCCTGTCGATTGCCTCCGTGGTGGCCTTGATTTTTCTCGCCAACGCACGACTTCACGAGTTGGAAGCCAAGGTGGCCGGGCCGGAAGTCGACAAGATGGAAAAGCTCAAGGAAGCGATGGCGAACCCGGCCTACCGGGCCGCAGTGCTGGTCAATCTCATGAGCGGCTTCGTCACTCTGGGTTTGCGGTCGACCGCCATTCCTTTGTTTGTCGTGGAAGGAATGCGGCGTGGGCCGTCACTCAGCGGTTACGGGTTTCTCGTAGCTGCTGTTGTGCAGGCGGTGTTGTTGCTGCCCGCCGGGCGGTACACAGACACCACGGGGCGCCGTCGATCGATGGTCATCGGCTGCTGGGCGCTTTTCGTGGGCATGGGCCTCTTGACCGTCACGGACCTCCTCGTCAATGGTCTCGGACATGAGGCCATGTCGGCGCTGATTCTGTTCTTCGTCGCACTGGCCATCCAGGGTGTCGCCGGAGCGTTCTTCGCTTCTGCGCCATCGGCAGTGATCGGCGACGTCATCGGCGGACAGCGCGGCGGCATCGTCGTAGCGGCCTACCAGATGGCTTCCGACTTAGGCATTGTCATTGGACCGCTGGTCGCGGGAGTTCTGATTGACGCTCTCGACTTCGACTGGGCATTCGCCATCGCAGCGCTCCTTGTCGTGCCGGTCCTCATCGCAGTCCATCGCATGCCCGAGACATTGCGCACCCGCACACAGACGCTGGCGACCGCATGAGTCGTGCCCAACGCGTCACTGCCGTCGCGTCCGCTCTCGTCATCGCCACCATCGTCAGTGGTGCGGCCATAGGTACGGCTGCATCGTCGTTTGCATCTCAACATGGTGACGGAACCACACCTTCGTCACAGGAGGCCGGCCCGGATTCAACCGTGACTCCCACCGTTCCTGAACCATCCGGTTCCGCAACGCCTATCACCAATGTGGTTCTCATCATGGCCGACGATCTTGACTGGCAGACATTCATGCAGGTTCCGCGCCTCGCGGCGCTGCGGCAGAAGGGGACAACGTTCACAAACCACGTGGTGACGGACTCGCTGTGCTGTCCATCGCGGACGTCCGTCCTTCGCGGTCAGTTCGTGCACAACCATCAGGTCATCTCCAACGTGCGCGCCACGGGCGGCGGCTGGCCCACCTTCCAGGCCAGGGGTGAGCAGCTGGACTGCCTTCCCACATGGCTGTCGGCAGCCGGAGTCACGACCGCGATGATCGGCAAGTACCTCAACGAGTACCCCGGGCCTCGTGACCCCAAGACCTACATTCCGCCGGGTTGGAACACCTGGGCCGTTCCCACTTCGCGCGGCTACGAGGGATACAACTACACACTCAACGTCAACGGTGTCCTACAGAAGCATGCCAAGGCACCGACGGACTACCTCAACGACGTGCTAAACGAAAACGCTGCCAAGTTCATTCGCTCGACTTCATCGCCCTTCTACCTCGAGCTCGCACCGTTTGCTCCGCACCTGCCAGCTCCGACAGCGCCGCGTCATGCCGCTGCTCATCCCAACGCCGTGGCACCCCGAACCCCCAACTACGGAGCCACCGGTGTGGGAGAGCCGTCGTGGCTCGCGGGAGTTCCCGCACTGTCTACCAAGCGCATCAAGACGATGGATCGCATCTGGCGCCAACGGGTGCGATCCAGCGAAGCGGTGGCGGACTCCGTTGACACTGTGATGAACTCGTTGCGCGCCAGCGGCAAAGCTGACAGCACGCTCGTGCTCATCACGTCGGACAACGGTTTCCATGCCGGCAACCATCGACTGTCGGCCGGCAAGCGCACGGCATTTCGCGAAGATGCAGTCGTACCCCTCATCGCCATTGGTCCAGGAGTGACCCCGGGTGCAACTGTCACTGCCATCACGTCCACGATCGATTTCGGCCCGACGTTCGCGACTCTTCTCAAGGCCCCCACTCCCACGTGGCTCGACGGACGCTCCCTCATCCCACTCCTGCAGTCTCCGGCTACGCCTCATGGATGGCGCACCGCCACCATCACCGAGAATGACGGGACATCGATTCCCAGTGATCCCGACTACACGCCGCAAAGCCCACCCAAGTACGTGGCCATGCGCAGTAATCAGTGGTTGCTGGTGCTCTACGCCAATGGCGATCGAGAGCTGTACAACGAGGTGAGCGACCCGTACGAGCTCGTCAATGTGGTGGCCACCACGGACCCATCGGTCGTGGATGCGCTCACAGCCCAGGCCCAGGCGTTGACAGCCTGTGCAGGAGCGACCTGCAGGGTCGCCGATGCCATGCCACAGCCGATGCCGACCGCGGCTTCCGCCACTCCCGCGTCTCCTACCTCGTCCGGGAATGCCTCGTCGGGGGTGTCGGCCAGCCCTCAGGCGCCACCCAGTCCCTCACCCAGCGCTTCCTAGCCCAGCGCCATCGCAAGATCGGCGATGAGATCGTCGACCGACTCGATCCCCACCGACAGGCGCACAAGGTCATCGGGCACCTCCAGTGGACTACCCGCTGCCGACGCGTGCGTCATGCGGCCCGGGTGCTCGATCAGTGACTCGACACCGCCGAGGGACTCACCCAACGTGAACACCTCTGTGCGAGCCACCATGTCGAGTGCAGCCTGCTGGCCGTCGCGGTGCCGGAACGACACCATGCCGCCGAAGCCGCGCATCTGACGGGCAGCAACCTCATGGCCGGGATGACCGGCAAGCCCCGGCCACCGCACCTCGGCCACCTTGGGGTGCGCGACCAGAAAGTCGACGACCGCGCGCGCATTGGACTCATGGCGATCCATGCGGACGCCGAGGGTCTTGATCCCGCGCAGCACGAGCCAGCAGTCGAAAGGCCCGGGCACCGATCCCATGGCGTTCTCGTGATACGCCAGTCGGTCGGCAAGGTCGGCATCGCGAACGATGAGAGCTCCCCCGACAACATCGCTGTGGCCGCCGAGATACTTGGTGGTGCTGTGCACGACCACGTCAGCACCCAAGAGGAGCGGCTGCTGCAGGTAGGGCGACGCGAAGGTGTTGTCGACCACGAGCAGTGCCCCGGCCGCGTGCGCAACCTCAGCCAGCGCCGCAATGTCGGCAATGTTGAGCAGCGGATTGGTGGGCGTCTCGATCCAGACCAGTCGGGTGCGCCCGGGCACGATCGCCGCTGCCACGGCCGCTGGATCGGTGACGGCGGCCGGAGTGTGGTCGACGCCCCACGGGGCGGCGACCTTGGCGAACAATCGATAGGTGCCGCCATAGGCATCGTCGGGAATCACCACGTGCGCACCCGGGGCGCACGTGGTGCGAATGAGCGTGTCCTCGGCCGCCAGACCGGACGCGAACGCGAGCGCACGGGCACCTTCGATGTCGGGAGCCTCAAGCGCCGCGAGGCACTCCTCCAGCGCGGTACGGGTCGGATTGCCGCTGCGTGAGTACTCGTAGCCGCCTCGCAGCCCGCCGACGCCATCCTGCTTATAGGTCGACACCTGATAAATCGGTGGAACGACCGCGCCGGTCAAGGGATCAGGCTCCTGGCCTGCATGGATTGCTCTGGTTTCAAATCCGGCCATGTGGGTACTTTAAGTGCATGGCAATTTTTGGAATGAATAAGTCACGCATGGTCGATCCCGACGGTGCACTTCCCGGCCGTTCCACTCCCGTTCTTCCCACCCCCGCCAAGCACGCGGTGCTCGGCACCTCTCTCACCGGTCCCTGGCCCGATGGCGCCAAGGTCATCTACCTCGGCATGGGCTGCTTCTGGGGTTCCGAAGAGATCTACTGGCGACTGCCCGGTGTGATTTCCACAAGCGTGGGTTACATGGGTGGCTACACCAAGAACCCCACCTACGAAGAGGTGTGCACCGGTCTCACCGGACACACCGAGGCGGTCATGGTGGTCTACGACCCGGCCGTCATCTCCACCTACGAGATCCTGCGCAACTTCTGGGAGAACCACGACCCCACCCAGGGGTACCGCCAGGGCAACGACACCGGTACGCAGTACCGCGGCGCGATCTACTACACCGACGATGAACAGCGCGAGCTGATCGAACGCACTCGCGCGGCTTACGCCAAGGTCATCGCCGACCGCGGCTACGGCGACATCACCACCGAGGTGCTGCCCGCGTCCGGCCTCACGTATTTCATGGCTGAGGACTACCACCAGCAGTACCTCTACAAGGTGCCGAACGGCTACCGCTGCCACGCAAACACAGGTCTAGCACTGCCCGCACTGGAGTCGATCGCACAGGGGCTAGACACCAGAGCCTGATCGTTCAGGCGCAGGCCGTTACAACGCGAGGTGACCGAGGACGTCCTGTCGGGTGACCACACCCACAGGACGTCCGTCGTCCACGACAACTACGGCGTCCGCGGACTGCAGTGCATTGACAGCGACCTGCACCGGTTCGCCGGCACCCACCATCGGCAGCGCGGCCGACATGTGTTCGTCGACCTTGTCGGCCAACTGGGCGCCACCGACGAAGAGCGCATCCATCAGGTCGCGCTCGACAACGGAACCCACCACCTCAGCCGCCATGACCGGAGGCTCGGCGCGCACAACCGGCATCTGGGAGACGCCGAACTCGCGAAGAATGTCGATGGCATCGCGCACGGTCTCGGTCGGGTGCGTATGGACGAACGGCGGAAGCGCCCCATCCTTGCCACGCAGCACGTCGCCCACCGTGATCGCATCGCCAGACTGCACGAATCCGTAGCGCGCCAACCAGTCATCATTGAACACTTTTGACAGATATCCACGGCCACTGTCGGGCAGCAGCACCACGACCACGTCGTCCGGACCTGCAGTCGCAGCAACCCGCAGTGCGGCCGCCGCAGCCATGCCGCACGAACCACCCACGAGTAGCCCCTCTTCGAGCGCAAGGCGTCTCGTCATCTCGAACGAATCCTTGTCCGATACCGCGATGATCTCGTCACAGATCGTCTGATCGAATGCTGTTGGCCAGAAATCCTCGCCGACGCCCTCCACGAGATAAGGCCGACCCGTGCCACCGGAGTAAACCGAACCCACCGGGTCGGCACCAATGACCTTGACGCGACCGTTACTCGCTTCTTTGAGGAAGCGACCGGTGCCGGAGATCGTGCCGCCGGTGCCGACTCCTGCCACGAAGTGCGTGATGCGACCGTCGGTCTGGCGCCAGAGCTCGGGACCGGTGGTCTCGTAGTGAGACCGCGGGTTGTTGGGATTGGAGTACTGGTCGGGCTTCCAGGCACCCGGGATTTCGCGGGCCAGACGATCGCTGACGCTGTAGTACGAACGTGGGTCGTCCGGATCAACGGCCGTCGGGCACACCACGACCTCGGCGCCATAGGCCTTGAGGACGTTGCGCTTGTCCTCGCTCACTTTGTCCGGGCACACGAAGACCGTTGTGTAGCCGCGCTGCTGGGCGACGAGAGCCAGACCCACGCCGGTGTTGCCGCTGGTGGGTTCGACGATGGTGCCGCCGGGCTTGAGAAGCCCCGCGTCTTCGGCGGCCTCGACCATGCGCAACGCAATGCGATCCTTCACCGAGCCGCCGGGGTTGACGTACTCCACCTTGGCCAGCACAAGCGGGCCGGGGTCAGGGACGATGCCCTCGGTGACGTGCGACAGGCGCACCAGCGGGGTGTTGCCAATGAGGTCCAGCACTGACTCGGAGTACTCCATGGCACGACCCTAGGGGAGTTTCGCATTTCCCCTCGACGGGTGGGCAATGCCCCCGTTGTCGTGCCCTAGCGTTCGGACATGACCGCGGTGCGTGAGGACATTGCCCGCGAACTCGAACGGATTGTGGACCGCCTCGGGAGCATGCCGCTCACGCGAGCGATCGGATGCGAAGAAGTGGTGCACTCGACCGCCGCGGCGATCGTGGACCTCACCGGCGAGCACCCATCGGCCGCTCTTCCACACCTGCAGGTGCACGCCCTTGGCTCGCTGGTTGCCGTTGTGGGACGCGACTATCTCAACATTCCCGAGAATGACGAACGCGACCAGCAGGTACTGGACCTGCTGATCGCGTTGCGTCGTGCGCTGCCCTAGTTGCGGCTGAAGATGGCCAGCATTCGCAAGAACTCCAAGTAGAGCCAGACAAGAGTGACCATGAGGCCAAATGCCATGCGCCATGACTCGCGCTCGGGCACACCCTGCTTGATGCCCTGGTTGATGGCCTCGAAGTCCAGCAGCAGGAAGAAGGCGGCGATGAGTACACCCACCACGCAGATGATCAGCCCGATGCCGCCGACGCCGTAAAAGCCCCATCCGCCACCCACGCCGAACAGTGCAGCGATGAGCGATGCGATGCCCAGCACCAGGTAGGAGACCATCGCAACGATCATGATGCTCACGAACTTGCGGGTTACCTTGATGACGCCGGTCAGGTAGAGGGCGAGCATGATGCCGAAAGTGACCATGGTGGCGACCACCGCCTGAAGGACCACGCCGTGGTACTTCGAGGACTCGGCATAGGCGTTGTACCAGTTGCTGATGCCACCGAGCATGAGTCCCTCGAAGGCTCCATACAGGAGCACGAGGATCGGATTGACCTTGCGCATGAACGAGTTGGCCATCGCGAGAGCGAATCCGCCGATCAGGCCCACAAAGATGATCCACGGAGAGGAGACGGCCAAGTTCCAGCCGAACACAGCGAAGATCACCGTGACCGCGAACACCGCACCGGTTTTGATGATGACGTCGTTGATGGTCATGCGCGCGCCGCCGCCATCGACAACAGTGTCGAATGTGCTGGGCGGATTGGCGCTGCCGGCTGTGGCAGCCTTGGCGCCCTTCTTGGGCTCGTAACGGGACAGGATGGGATTTGATGACTGCATGCCTATAAGGGTAAGCGACGGTCGGTGGTCTGTCCTAGTGCCCCCGGTGGGATTTGAACCCACACTGTGCCGGGTTTAAGCCGGGTGTCTCTGCCGATTGGACTACAGGGGCGTACGCGAACGAGCTGAGTCAGGCCGATAAATCGGCGGCAGCACGCACCCGGGTGATCACGGCGTCAAGCATGCCGGTTGTGAGCCTTCCTGTAAACGTGTTCTGCTGGCTGGGGTGGTAGGAGCCGAGAATCGTGATCTCGCGCGCCACCCGCCCGGTCGTGAGCGACACCACCACCTCTGCACCGTGGCCGAACGTCACCCGGGGGACATCCCAGCCCCGGTCGCGGAAGGCAGCCAAGGTGGCCGCCCAAGCGATTCCACCGAGAGCCAATGCCACCCGCAGGGTCGGCGTCACGATGTCCAGCTCGGTGAGGAGCCAGTGCGCGCACTCGCGCTGCTCAGTGAGGGTGGGTTTGTTGAGCGGCGGGGCGCAGTGGACTGCGGCGGTGATCCGGACATGTTCCAGCCGCTGCCCGTCCAATCGGGACATGGATTCCGACTGGGACGCCAGGCCGGCGCGGTGCAGTGCTCCGTACAGCCAATCGCCGCTTCGGTCGCCGGTGAACATGCGTCCGGTGCGATTGGCGCCGTGCGCGCCCGGCGCGAGTCCGACAATCCAAATCCGGGGACGAGTCGCACCAAAGCCCGGCACGGGCCCACCCCAGTAGTCATCCTGTGCATACGCGGCTCGCTTGGTAATGGCCACCTCACGACACCAGTCGATGAGCCGCGGACAGCGCGCACATGCGCAGATCGCAGCGTCGAGCTGCTTCAACGTGCGGGGCGCCGAAAAGTCAGCAACCACTAGTCACCGCAGGCGCGCAAAAATGCAACAGTGCGCTCCCATGCAAGCTGCGCGTTCGCTGCTTGGAATACATCAGGTCGCGCGTCATTGAAGAAAGCGTGGACGCTGTCGGGGTAATCATCAAGCACTGCCACCTGTCCACCAGCCTCGGTGATGGCATCGGCATATGCCGCAATGGCCGGCCCAGCCCACGATTCATCACTCTTCGCTTTGTGCACCATGGCGGCTTTGCCGGTGTAGTGAGACCACTCGGGCGAGTAATCCGGCCAGGGCATCGCAGGGTAGAACGCAACCGTGCAGCAGATGTCGCGTGAAATCGTCGGTGCCAGCAGCGCAAGCCCGCCGCCCATACAAAAGCCGACGGCGCCCACCGTGGGGCCTTCGACGAAATCCTGTGCCATCAGCCAGGCCGCTGCGGCGGACAGGTCCTCCGCCGTCTGACCGATATTGAGGCCCATCATTAACTTCTGCGCCTCATCGGGCTCGGTGGTCTCTACGCCTCGGTAATGATCGACCGCGAGCGCAACAAAACCCTCGTCAGCAAGGCGTTGCACTACGTGCTGGATGTGGGGCACCAGGCCCCACCACTCCTGGATCACGATGACTGCGGGACCTGAGCCTGAGGCTGGCAGGGCGAGCAGTCCGGGCACGGACTCACCGGCGATAGCAAGGGTCACATTGCGCATGAGGTCATCCTGTCGATTGAGGACTAGCGCCGGGCTTCGGCCTTGATGGGGGAGGTGGAGCCACGGACAACCAACTGAGTCGGGAGCTGAACCGGATCAACGGCGTCGCCGCCGGCAATCTGAGCGATGACGGATCTCGTGGCAATTCGCCCAAGATCCTTCACGGGTTGGACAACGGTGGTGAGGTCTAGGTACTCGGCCATGTCGTGCCCATCAATGCCGATCAGCGACACATCACGACCGATGGTCATGTCGTGACTGCGCAATGCTTTCATGGCGCCGAATGCCATCTCGTCCGACATTGCGAAGACAGCGGTAGGTGGCTGCGCCTGTGTAAGGAGCGCGGTCATCGCTTGCTCGCCGCCCAAGATGGTGGAATTCCCGTGCGCGACCATCGTCGGGTCCACCGGCAGCCCCGCCCCGGCCATCGCCTCCTCAAAGCCGCGCAGTCGATCTCGTCCGGTGGACATCGGTTCCTCAATTGATCGACCGGTGATGACACCAATGCGTCGATGGCCGAAGTTGATGAGGTGCTGCGTGGCCATCTGGCCGGCCAGCACGTCATTGATCGTGGCGCTGGAGACACCCGGAACCGCTGTGCCCACCAAACTCGTGGGGAGTCCCAGGTCCAGAACCTCCGCGAGGCGCGAATCGCCTGGCGGCAGGGCGACGACGATCACGGCGTCCACTCGACGACGTAGGCGGGTAGCCGGCGACACCTGAGGTGCGGCTTCACCAATGCCAGCCCCCATGAGCAGGAGATCAAGTCCCGCTGATTCGAGTACGGCTTCGATGCCACTGATGACCGTGCTGAAGTACCACCGAGAGATGTGCGGCGTGACGACCGCGACTGTTCCCGTCCGACCGCTGGCGAGTCGGGACGCGCTCGGGGAGATGACATAGTCGAGGTCGCGCGCCTGAGCAACGATCCGATCCCGCGTGGCTGCATCCACGTTGGGTAGCCCTCGCAGTGCTCGTGACACCGTTGCGGTGGAAACCCCAGCCGCCTGTGCAACATCCTTGATCGTGATGCCCATCGGTACCTCCTGACCGGCGGACGATACACGGCCGGTTCCTGCTGTTACATGCAAAGGATGGAACTCTTGCATCAACCCCGGGCAAGCCTGATGACAATTCCATCGAGGAGGTCAGCTTCTGAGGCCAGAACCGTCGGGGCATCGGCTGCCGCCATGACCTCTTGCAGGATGAGCGCACCGGCGCCGATCACCTCCACCCGTCCCGGGTGCATGACCGGCATCGCGGCCCGCTCAGCCGCCGTCATTCCCAGGAGGCGCTCCACGATCTCGTCAACCTGCGCCCGCGCAACCACCAATCCGTGGATGGCCGCTGCGTCATAGGCGGGCAGATCATGGGCGATCGCCGCGACCGTGGTCATCGTGCCGGACAGGCCGACTAAGCAAGCCGCCTCGCGCATCGGCACAGCTGTTGCGGCCCGTCTGATCGCCTCTCGCACGTCCGCGCGCAGCGCGTCAATCTGAGCTGGCGTGGCCGGGTCGGAGTGCAGGTGGCGCTCGGCCATCCGAACACAACCAATGTTCACACTCGTGATCGCCCGCGGCTGCCGATCCTGCCCACCGAGGATGACCTCTGTGGACCCTCCGCCGATGTCGAACACCAGAGGCGGTGCGGCAAGGTGGGGCAGTCCGTTTAGCGCACCAAGGAACGACAGCTCAGCTTCTTCTTGCCCGGAAATGACTTCCGGCATCACCCCGGTGATTCGCGCGACGCCCGCAACGAATTCGGCTCGATTGGTCACATCGCGTGACGCTGACGTCGCTACAAATCGCACGCGGTCAGGTTGGGTCGTTTCGAGCAATCCTCGGAACTCCTCTAGAGCCGCGAACAGGCGATCGAGGGCAGCGGGAGAAAACTCACCCGTGCGATCAACTCCCTCCCCCAGTCGCACAATGCGCATCTCACGAATGACGTCACGAACGTCCGCCCCGTCAGCGATGGAGACGTCAGCAACCAGGAGCCGGATGGCATTGGTGCCGCAATCAAACGCAGCCACCCGCACCGAGGGGGTACTCACTGTCTATCCGTGCACGGGTTGCTCGTCCACCACTGGCCTAATCGCTCCACGACCATGTCTCCCAGGGGATTTACCCCGGGTCCGCACGCCAACGAGTGCGCCGCCAGAACATGCAGGCACTTCACGCGCGTAGGCATGCCACCTGCGCTGATGCCCCTGATCTCGGGAACTTCCTCAAGAGCCTCGCGGTCCGCGAGGTACGACTCATGCGCCGACGCGTAGGCCGCTGCGACCTCCGGGTCCGACTCGAGCAGCTCCTCAAGTTCACGCATCAGGCCCGAACTTTCGAGAGTTCCGATCGCACTGGTGACGCGAGGACAGGTCAGGTAATACACGGTGGGAAATGGCTCGCCATGCGGGAGGCGCGGACGCGTCATGACGACGTCAGGAGCTCCGCAGGGGCAGCGATGCGCGACTCGCACAACACCGCGTGGGTCACGTCCCAATTGGGCTGCGACAGACGCACGATCAGTGTCGCTGAGACCGGAATCAGACCAGGGGAGTGACGACGACATCAGCCAACGGGAGTGACGAGGTCATCAGCCTGGCGCAGCGACGACCACAGCGAGGAGAACCAGGGTGCCGGCGGCGGCTGGGTGGCCTGCGCGGCCGCAACATCATCGGGCAGACCAAGTGCCACGTAGCCAACCTCGCCCGGCAGGACGAAGTGCAGGCGCGTGCGCGCTTCGGCCGCGATGAATGAGGGGTCGTTCCATCTCTGGTTTTGGACCTTGAGGTCGGCGACCCGTTTCTGGGCTGCCTCGACCTCGCTACGCAGGCTTGCCAGACTTGCCCGCTGACCGAACCAGGCTCGGACGGGTACCGCAAGAGAGATCACCATCGTCACGCCCACGAGGCCGAGAATGAAGGCGCGGCCCGTAACCGAGGGTCCGGACGCCGGGCGGGCTGGGGAAGGCCGACTCACCCCGCGATGGTCCCATGCGCAAGCGCATCCCTCAGCCAGCGAAACGCGGGAACGCGGACCTTCCGGCGTACCGCGCGGCCTCATCGAGTTCTTCCTCAATGCGCAGCAGCTGGTTGTACTTGGCGACACGTTCTGATCTGGCCGGCGCACCCGTCTTGATCTGCCCGCAGTCCGTGGCCACGGCCAGATCGGCGATCGTGGTGTCTTCGGTTTCGCCTGAGCGATGGGACATCATCGAGCGGTAGCCATTGCGGTGGGCCAGAGCGACCGCGTCAAGGGTCTCGGTGAGCGTGCCGATCTGATTGACCTTGACCAGCAGGGCGTTGGCCGCCCCTTCGTCGATGCCGCGCTGAAGGCGGGTGGGGTTGGTGACGAAGAGATCGTCACCGACAAGCTGAACGCGATCGCCCACGGTGTTTGTCAGGTGGATCCAGCCAGCCCAGTCGTCTTCGGACAGTCCGTCCTCGATGGACACCAGGGGGAAGTCGCTGATCAGAGTCTCGTAATACCCGGTCATCCATTCGGCCGATCGCTCGGCACCTTCGAATGTGTAAGACCCGTTCGAGTACAGCTCCGTGGCAGCTACGTCGAGTGCCAAGGCAATATCCGTGCCCAGTGTCAGACCCGTTGCGGCAACTGCAGTGCCGATGAGCTCCAGGGCCGCACGGTTGTTCGGCAGCGACGGGGCGAACCCGCCCTCATCCCCGAGTCCGGTGGCGTAGCCGGACTTCTTGAGCACTGACTTGAGCGCGTGATACACCTCCGCGCCCTGCTGCAGCGCCTCAGCGAAGGTGGTCGCACCGATCGGCGCGATCATGAACTCCTGGATGTCGACGTTGGAGTCAGCATGCGCGCCGCCGTTGAGAATGTTCATCATCGGAACAGGCAGCACATGGGCATTGGGACCGCCCACGTAACGGAAGAGGGGAAGGCCCGATGACACAGCGGCGGCACGCGCCACCGCTAGAGACACGCCGAGGATCGCGTTGGCGCCGAGCCGGGACTTATTGGGCGTTCCATCCAGATCGATGAGCGCCTGATCGAGCAGTCGCTGCTCGGTGGCTTCCATGCCGACGACCTCGCCGGCGATCTCGTCCTCGACCGCATCGACCGCGTCCTGCACACCCTTGCCGTTGTAGCGAGCACCGCCATCGCGGCGCTCGGCCGCTTCGAATGCGCCGGTTGATGCGCCAGACGGCACGGCCGCGCGAGCGACGGAGTCGTCGTCGAGCAGGACCTCTACTTCAACCGTGGGGTTTCCTCGTGAGTCGAGGATTTCGCGTGCAATCAGGGACTCGATGGCTGCCATGGTGCCGATCCTAGAGGGCGCTGTCAGATGCCAATGAGGGTGCGCAGGTGCCGGGGAGCAGGTGAGCCATGGGCCAGGACGGTGTCGTGGACCCGACGATCCGACCAGTCCGCGTGCATCACGCGAAGGTCGTGGCAAAGCTCGCGCACTGCGCGGTACCCGACGAAGTAGGTGGGCAGTTGGCCCGATGTCAGAAGCGCACGACGCCACTTGCCGACCGCTTCGCCTTCTTCTTGGAAGCCGCGGTCACGCATGAGCGCGAGCGCCTGATCCTCCTGCAGGTCACCCGCATGCACCCCCACGTCAAGAATCGCGTTGATCGACATGCGAGCCTGCATCTTGAGCTGCTGTAGCCGAATGGCAAGTCGTGCCGCAGGATCCTCGGTAGGTGCATATCCACGCTCGATCATGACCTCCTCGGCGTATACGGCCCAGCCTTCGATGAACACGCCGCTGCGCCCAAAACGTCGAACGCGCGTGGGACTTTGCAGTTGCTGCGCGTGAGCAAGTTGCAGCACGTGGCCGGGCATCGCCTCATGAATCGCGAGGTCATGCAGCTGGACCCCGTTGTACTCGCGGAAGAACGAGGTCACCCGCTCGGGCGACCAGTCGGCAGGAGTTGGTGACACAGCAACGAATGTCGGAATACGTGCAGTTTCCAACGGCCCCGGAGCATCGCAGTAGGCAACCGCAACTCCGCGGTGAATCTCGGGCATTTCGATGATGCTCGTCTCCACGTCGGGCATCGCGACGAGGTCCTGATCGATGACGAAACGTCGCGTGCGATCGACCGCGTCGACCATGAGCGGCAGGACCGTGTCGTTGGTGACGGGATTGCGTGAGGCGACGGCATCGAGGGCACGGCGCACAAGGTCTGGCGCATCGGCAGGTTCGCCGAGATAGGCGGAGGCGGCCTCGATGAGCTGCTCTCCCACGTGAGCCAGATGCTCTGAAGCCGCTTCATGAACCTCCTGCGCACTGATCGCATCGTCGAGGCAATGCCATAACTGCGCTGAGTACAGCGTGGGTCCCAACCGAGGGCTGCGGTGCGCATCCGGCAGCTGATCCTGCAACCAGGTGGAGAACTCCTCCACCGCGGCCGCGGCCGAATCGACAAGCACGTCATCCGATGCTGCGCGTCGCGCTTCCCCGCGGATCAACGACGCTGTTCCCTGCAGCTGAGCAACGGCGGTCTCGACGTGAATCCGGGACATGTCGGTCAATGTCGAGCGGGCTTGGGCAAGAAAATCTGGGATCGCCGCGAGTCGCCCACGAACTCGGTCGCGTGTCGCCTCTGCGTCCGCCGTCTCGCGACTCACCAGCAGATAGATGGCCGTCCCCGGGTTCCACTCCATCGGATTCCAGTGACGTGACCGCAGCTCTGCCAGATCGAATCGTGCATGCATGAGATTGGCGCGAAGGATCTCCAGATCGACGACGTCGTCCACGTCGAGTTCAAGGTCGTCTATGCCATCCAGTGCCGTGAGGTGCTCGTCGATTCGTCGCACCAGTTTCGGGGTGTCCGACCAGTCCGGAAGTTGATCGTCATAGCGATGATCGCCCAGCCATGTGGCCGACACCGGGTCCGCGGCCAACATCGCGTCGACGCATGTATCCGAGAGGGCGCGGAACTTCAGCGTCTCGCTCATGGCGTCTCGACCGCTCGGATGCGTTCGACGAGTCGGCGTGACGCGCCGCGACCCGCGGCCTCAGCGTCGATTCCGCGCTCACGCGCCAGGGCAACGAGTGCGACGAGGAGGTCGCCGAACTCCTCCTCGCTGTCGATGGACGCGAGGGCCGCGGCTGCAGCGGCTGCCGCGGACCCCTGCGGCAGTGGTGGCAACGCCAGCGTGGCACTTCGCGCAAGCACCTTGCCGATGTGCACGAGGGAGGGAAGCGCAGCCGGAATGCCCTCGGTCACCGAGGATCGACCCTTCTCCTGCGCCTTGATCGCGTGCCAGTTGGCTTCTACGTCCTCGGCGGTCGAGGCGGTCCCGTCGGCAAAGACATGCGGATGTCGACGCACCAGCTTGGCGATGATGCCGTCGGCGACGTCATCAATGGACCAAGGGCTTTCAGCACGCTCCTGCGCGATGCGCGCATGGAACACGACCTGCAGCAGGAGATCGCCGAGCTCTTCGCGCAGACCAGCATCGTCGTCGGTCTCAATGGCCTCGACCGTTTCGTACGCCTCTTCGATGAGGTACTCGACCAGCGTCGCATGCGTCTGCCGGGCATCCCATGGACAGCCGCCCGGAGACCGCAGGCGGTCCATGACCGCTACGAGATCGATGACGCGCGAGCCCTGCGTCACGCGGCGCGCAAGCCCTTCGGCGGTGCGGAGAGATCAAACGGTG